>Ga0080013_1002862_pt1 | contig 19319 bp, 20 predicted proteins | sample ETNvirenome_6_85_FD_69236 | JGI IMG/M metagenome (GOLD analysis project Ga0080013, IMG submission 69236) | Marine viral communities from the Pacific Ocean - ETNP_6_85 (SPADES assembly) (version 2) | ecosystem: Environmental > Aquatic > Marine > Oceanic | place: Pacific Ocean | collected 2013-06-19 | reverse complement strand
CAATTTTAAAACTCTATCTACAACTCAATTTAATGCCATGCCCGACGGGCGCCCATCATATCGTAATTATCCTTTAAGCGCCTCAATTTATAAAGATTATTATCGCGATGCGACCCCGAAGACCACACCTTCTTCTTACTTACCAACACTGCACGGCAACCCGGCCATTACTGGATCGGTGTCTTATTTACAGGCCCTTCGAGGCACCCTGAACTCCTATGCCGTAATGAATCCAAATTATTATGTTTCTTCCTCGGCTAGAAATTTGTTGGCCTCTTCCTCTGCTGCCGGCGCTGTTGACGTTGGCTTGCTTTCGGTTCCTCATATACTATATGGGGACGGTATAAAAAAGGGCTCCATAGATCTTAAGTTTTATGTAACTGGCACATTAGTTGGCCACTTACGCGATACGCGCAGGAATGGTGATCTTCTACAAATTGGCCCTCCAGGCTCCGGTGGTTCCGGCTCGGTCGCCGGCGTCGCTTTATATGACGAGGGGTTCTTGGTGCTGACCAGTTCAGTCGATTTAACAAATGGCGAGTATGTTGAATCATCGGGGTATGGTACCAGCCACAATTATCCTTCTTGGGTAAACTTCGCGCAGTCCATATCATCCTCAGCCCCCGCCGCTTCCGGATCTTTATGTACTTTTGATTACAGTGGATCTAATCGAATTCCCACACTTATGCTCTTCGCAAACGCACCGGCAAACAGGCTTAATCACTCAAACAACCCAACGTATAGGGATCAATCCACCCCGCTAGTAATGTCTACTGGTTCTACAGCTTATATACAAAATAAAGACGCATTGATTAAAAATGTGGTCAGCTCATCATATGATGGTCCTACGGGATCATTTGCTAAAACAACCTATATTTCACGTATTGGTATATATGATGCGAATAAAAATTTAATTGCGATTGCAAAATTGGCAAACCCTGTTAAAAAAACCGAAGAAAGAAATCTAACGTTTAAGTTAAAATTAGATATATAGTGATTCGCAAAGATGTTATAATTGTAATATATCGGTCTCTCCGAGATGCATTCAATTCTCTTGACAACGTGGCAAGAGAAGGGAATTCCATTATTATAGAAAAAGCCGGCAAAAGAGCTAAAATTTCTTTTCGTGTAAAAATTGAAGACATTGATGTAAAAAAGATTGAGATGGGGTAATGATTTTAGGACTAGATATATCTACAAGTATAACAGGGTACACCCTCCTTGATGCGGACGACGGCACGATTATAGAGTGCGGACACATAGATCTGCGTAAAGAAAAGAACTTTTTTGAAAAAGCATCGCTCGTAGAAAAAAAACTACGAGAAATAGACAAAGCCAGCAAAACCTGGATCCATGAAATTTATATAGAACAATCGCTTCAATCATTTCGGTCTGGATTTTCCTCAGCACATACTCTATCGTTGCTGTCGCGTTTTAACGGAGTGGTGTCTTGGCTATGCTACGAGATATTTGCTCTGGAGCCACACTATCTAGCGGCCTCCTCGGCGCGTAAGCTTTGTGGAATAAAAATTCCCAAGGGGCAGAAAGCAAAAAAGGTTTCCTTGCAGTTTGTTGTTGACAACGTGCCGGGGTTTGAGGTACAATACACTAGACATGGAAATCCTAAGGCCGGTTATGCTGACCGGTCGGACAGCTATGTAATCGCAAAGGCAGGCTGGATCCGTGAAAGAGAAGAAATTAAAAATACTGACTAATGTGTTGGGTGCCGGCTATCGGACCAACAATGAGTATTTATTCAAGTGCCCCTACTGCGAGCACCACAAGCGCAAATTCTCCGTAAATCTAGATAAAGGTTACTATAAGTGCTGGGTGTGTGACACTCGAGGCAAGAACCTATACCGTGTCGTTCGCCGTTTTGGCACGAACCACGACAAGTCGCAGTGGCGAGACTTCACTTCCGAGATTGATTTTGGTCAACTCGAAGATTTATTCGGCGAGAAAATAGAAGAAAAACAGATACTTGAGATGCCCGAAGGGTTCATCTCTTTGGCAAATAGGGGGATGCCTCCTACCGGATTTGCAGCCATGAACTACCTACGACAGCGCGGGATCACCAAGCAAGACATTGTTTGGTGGAAGATGGGCTACTGCACCAAGGGAGAATACGAAGGCAGAATCATAATTCCATCGTTTGATGACGAGGGAGACTTGAGCTATTTTGTATCCCGATCTTATGATAGATCCTATTATCCTAAGTATAAGAACCCTCCGGCAAGCCGTAATATTATATTCAACGATTTGTTTGTGGATTGGAGTTCGGACATTATCTTGGTCGAAGGAATATTTGATGCGATTAATGCAGGCCGTAACGCGGTCCCTATTCTCGGCTCTACACTAAATCAGAACTCTGTTCTGCTTCGTAGGATCGTCAAAGAGGATGCAGGGGTTTATGTGGCACTCGACCCGGACGCAACGAAGAAAGAGCTTGAGATTATCAAGACTTTACTGGATTTTGATATTGAGGTTTGGAAGGTAAATATCGGCGACAACGAGGATGTTGGCTCGATGAAAAAGGAACAATTCCAGAAATGCTTGGAAAATGCGACGCTTATCACTCCAGACAACTATTTATTGTTGACGCTTGCGATGTCAATATGAAGAATGAAAGAGAACTATTCAAATCTACTAGCTGAGTTCAAGTCACTGATCCAGCAAGAAATGTGGAAACGACAGCTCATTCACGAAGCTAAAGATACGTTCGGAAAAAGGAAGAAGCCAAATGAAGATAAGCAAAACAAGACTTAAAGAGATTATCAAGGAAGAACTAAGCGGCTTTGACGGCGAGTCAAATCAGGACGCAGAAGTAAGACTACAGCAAGTAGTCACCTCCTTGGGTGCCGGCGAAGACTTTGTGCACAAGATCCGCGATGCTATCGCCGAGGCTGCAGCCACTCAAACTCGGGCTCGAGCCCTAGAACTTATGATAGAAGCTCTGGAGATGCTGTCTCCTATGCAAGAGGCAGATACCCCCGACGAAGAAGAATCCGAAGAGGAAGAAGCTTTGGTGCTCCCCGACTTGGGAGCAGCAGGGGTCAAGAAATCACGTGAGCGCATGAAGCATCGCGCGAACGAACTAGAGCGCCAGAAAAAACTAAGGTATAAAAACAAATGAAAATCACCAAAACAAGACTAAAAGAGATTATTAGGGAAGAGCTTTCTACTGTTCGCGAGAGCGAGCCCCCCGAACCCGGCTTGCCCGCGTGGGAAGGCGAACCCTTTGGAGAGTACGATCTAGAGGCAGAGAACGAGAAGGGCAGACTAGCTGCGGCAGAAGCGCTAGGAGTAGACCCCGCAGATCCATCCCTCTGGCAAAAAATCCTAGCTGCAGTCGAGAAAGCTAACATATTCCCCCGAACGGAGGGACTGGGAGAACCCGGAGACACTCCCCCCCGCGATAGATTCGGCGCTGACGACGATGGATACCCCCCAGAACGCCCACCCCCCAGGTCTTGGGTTGACGGCAAGCCCCCGAAACCACCAGCCAAAAAAGTAAAGTAAAATGAAGATTTCAAAAGCAAAACTACGCCAGATCATCAAGGAAGAGCTTTCCACAGTTCGCGAGAGCGACTGGTATGATGATGAAAACGAGACGCGGGCAGACAGGAAGTATGCCGACCGCGACGCCGGATTGGGAGACCTCCAGTCGGACGAAAAGTTCACCGGCGGCTCACCCGAAGAGCAAATGCTTAGGCGTATTAAAGCAAGAGAACTTCTTGCGGCAATGAGTAAGGAAGAGTTGAAAGAACTCAGTCTTAGCCTAGACGCCGAGACTGTTGCTGAGCTTCGCCACCTTCTCGCCAATCCGATGTACGGTAGTTCAGGAGTAGAAGAAGGTAAAGTAAGCAGCCATCGTTCCGAAGTTACTTATTCTAAAGAAAAACGAGGCAAGAGTAAAAAGCCCGAGAAAAAAGCTTATAACAAGGCTGACCGCGCACAAGCAAAACGGGATTTAAAAAAATGAAGATTTCAAAAACAAAACTACGACAGATTATCAAGGAAGAGTTGGGAACTCTGCGGGAGGAAGACCCAGCAGAGGAAACAGCGCTTAATAGCCCACGTGAGGCTGGGAGGCAATGGTCTTATGAGAACATTGTTAACACAGTGGGCGACTTGGTTAGAGAAGCACTGGAAGGACACGACCTCGACGCCGATTCTATTCGTGATGCTATTGCGGAGGCTCTGGACGAAGAGCTTGGACCCGTCAAAGACGAAGGTCCCCGGTTCACATCAACCGGAGCTTGGCCGCCGGAATATAGGGATAAATAAAATGAAGATCTCAAAAGCAAAACTACGACAGATTATCAAGGAAGAAATATCGCAAGCACTGGATGGAGAACGCATCGAGCCAAATGTGGTTTATTTTTGGAGCATTCTAGAGCCGGCTCCTCTTGTGACCCCTGACGAAGATCGCAAGTATTTAATAGGAAGCAAGGGAAAGCCTATGGTGGTTGCGGTCGTCGGACCCGCTAACAAGTCAAGCTGGGTATTTTCCAGAGCGCATGCCGCGCGCCTCTTCAGGAAAGAGTTTGGCTATGATGTTCGGGATGAGAATATGAGACTAGTAGCCGGACCGCAATCTCAGCAAAACGCACGCCCCTCCCCGGACGGATTTGAGTTGGTAGGCGAAGATCATTGGCGCCCCCTTGAGGAATAATAAAAAGTCAAAATAACGCTTGACACCACCTACCCATCCTGTATACTAGTATCATAGCCTAGGGGATAACTACGTGTATAAGATCGCGCATCTTGCGGACACGCATATAAAAAATTTAAAGTTTCATTACGAGTATAAGATTGTTTTCGAGCAATTATACGAAACACTACGAAAAGAAAAAGTAGACTACATCGTACACTGTGGCGACATCGCCCACACCAAGACACAGATTTCACCAGAGTTCGTCGAGCTTTGCTCCGACTTCTTCGCAAATCTGGCCAAAATCGCACCAACTTACATCATCTTGGGCAATCACGACGGCAACCTACGCAACAGTACCCGCCAGGACGCCCTGACGCCCATTGTGAAGGCTTTAAACTTACCGGACCTATATCTACTCAAAAACTCCGGAGAAGTCCACATAGGGCCTGACATTTCCTTGAACGTGTTGTCCGTTTTCGATGAAGATAATTGGGTAAAGCCGAGTGTCAAGGAGAATATAAACATCGCTCTTTATCATGGTTCCGTGTCTGGGGTTAAAACCGACACCGGGTGGGTAATGACTCACGGCGATCACGACGTGGGAATCTTCGGTGGCCATGACTATGCAATGCTTGGGGATATTCACAAGACCAATCAAATTCTTGATGACGAAGGCCGGGTACGGTATGCCGGCTCCACAGTTCAGCAAAATCATGGTGAGACAAATGATAAAGGCTTTTTAATTTGGGAGATTGAAGATAAAGATACCTTTGCAGTGAATCATCATATCCTCCTTAACCCTAAACCCTTTATGACAATCGAGCTTACACCGAAGGGCCGCATGCCTCGGGGGACCAAGGTTCCTTCCCAAGCGCGCCTGCGTCTCGTGAGTAACAATAATTTACCCCTTGATATCATGCGTAAGGCCGTAGAGGTTGCGAAGCACCGCTTCGAACCTGAGAGTATCACCTTTTTGAATCGTGCTGCTGGCGAGCGAGGCACTGTTGAGATTGGCGCAGGGTTTAAAGTAGAGAACCTGCGAGACAAGGGAGTCCAAGAAAATCTTATTCGTGAGTACCTAGTAGATTATCAACCCAGTGAGGAAATGCTCGAGCGTGTATTCGAACTCAATCGCAAATATAATTCTAAGATTGAGGAGACCGAAGAAGTCGCGCGCAATGTGAATTGGAGCCTGAACCGGTTTGAGTGGGACAACCTTTTTAACTATGGAGAAGGTAACAGTGTTGACTTTACAAACCTCAACGGAATCGTGGGAATTTTTGGAAAGAATTTTTCAGGCAAGTCTAGTATCATTGATGGGCTGCTTTATACAATGTTTAATACGACCTCTAAGAATGAGCGCAAGAACTATAATGTTATTAACCAGAACAAGAAAGATTGCACGGGGCGACTAGAACTGCAAGTTGGCGAGAAGACCTATACAATTGAAAGAACGTCCGAGAAGTATGTGAAGAAATTAAAAGGCGAAGTCACCAATGAGGCACGCACAAACCTTAATTTTAGCGGCCTCGATCCAATAGTAGGAGAGGAAACGAGTCTCAACGGCACTACTCGCAATGAGACAGACGCTCATATTCGTAAGCGTTTTGGCACAGCAGAAGACTTCTTATTGACTTCAATGTCGAGTCAACTCGATAGTTTGTCCTTTATTAAGGAGGGGTCCACTCGTCGTAAAGAAATTCTTGCTAAGTTCTTGGATTTAGATATTTTTGAGAAGAAGTTTAAGTTGGCTCATGAAGACGGCTCCGCCCTAAAAGCAATTCTTCGTCGGGTGGGGGACATTGACTATAATAATGATATAGCGTTAGCCGAAGTACAACACATGGAAGCCCATAACGCCCTAAATGATGAGGTTGCTGCCTGCGATCAGTTGAGAGAAACTTTGATTTTAACAGAAAAGGAATATGCAGCGCTCACAGTGCAGATTGATTCTATTCCTGCGGAGCGCCTTGATATCAAAAATCTGTTGGAAAATCGTTCTTCCCTTGAGAAGAAGATTGAAAATACGGATATTAATATTGTAGAGCTTAAGGGAGAAAATGCCCGGCATAATACGAAACTAAAAGAGTACGACGATTTTTTAACCACTATCGATATTGAGGACCTTTTGGCTCAAAAGCAGGAGTTTGACGAGTTCAAACAGAAGTATGAAGATACCCTCAACAAAGCGCGTCTGCTGGATAACGACTATAAGACCATGAGCAAAAAACTAGATTTGTTGGATGAGGTACCGTGTGGTGACAAATACCCCACGTGCCAGTTTATTCGCGACGCTCATCTAGCTGCTGTGGAATTACCTTCTCTAGAAGTAGAGATTGTTGATAAGATCGAAGAAGCCAAAGGGTATAAAAATATGACGGTCTCAGTGAATTCATTTGAAATGATTGAATTTATAGAGCGCTACAATAATACTATCATCAAAAAGAATAACATCGAGATTGAAAAGCGCGATAATAAGGTCTCTATTGAAAAGTTGTACGCAAAGATTAAGAGTTATCGCGACGCTCTTCGCACGACAACCGAGAAGATTGATTTGTATGAAGAGAAAAAAGATTTGATTAAGAATATCGAAAGCCTCATTAGTTCCCGCGACGAGGTAGAAAGAAAAATAAAAAACGTTAGAGGGGAAATCGTCGAGGTTGAAGACTCGATTAATTTACATCACAGGCAGCTTGGTTCCATGGAACAGAAAGTCGAAGACTTAAAAGATAAGAAAGAGGAGCTAGATGAGATTCGAGAGGAATATGCTGCTTTTGATCTATTCCTGCGATGTGCTCATTCTAATGGAATTGCTTATGATATTATTAAGAAGCGTTTGCCAGTTATTAATACAGAGGTAGCCAAGGTTCTCTCCAACATAGTAGATTTTGATGTGTTTTTTCAGGAGGACGGCCGCAAGCTTGATATTCTGATTAAACATCCGAAGCATGAATCTCGCCCAATTGAAATGGGTTCCGGCGCCGAAAAAACAGTAGCCGCCATGGCAATTCGTTTGGCGTTATTGTCGGTATCATCTCTTCCTAAGGGAAACATATTTATACTTGATGAACCCGGCACAGCTCTGGACGCCGAAAACATGGAAGGATTTATCCGGATCCTTCAATTAATCAAAATGTATTTTAAGACAGTTATACTTATTTCTCATGTTGAGTCCTTGAAAGACATAGTGGACGTAGAAATTACAATTGATAAGATTTCTGGTTTCGCCAAAGTCAATCAATAAAGGCTATAAATTGTCGGGGTGTGAACCCATAGGTTTGCTGGAAATAGTTTTCCAGGGCTGCTATCAAAAAATAGTTGCTTTGCTTCTGGAACCAGCTGTTCGTGGTATTCTAGATCAGCATGCACAAACTCGGCTTGTTTTAAGATTTTTTTAAATTTCAATCTAAGTTGTTTAGGCATAGTCTAGGTTCCGATCTAATTAGAAAGAAAGGAAGGGATGTTATGAGACATATTGTAGATAAGGGATTAGAGAAGCTCGCTTCCCGAAAGTTATTGGCCTGGGTCACTGCTACGGCATTACTAATGTTCGCAGATTTAACATCTAGTGATTGGGTAATTATTACATGTGTTTATATCGGTGGTCAAACAGTGGTAGATACGGTCGCACGTCTTAGAGGCCTTAAATAATGAGCTGGATTAAAATTAAAACAATAACTAAAAAAATGTGGCTCACCGCCAAGAAATTTTGGTGGGCTCTTGTATTAGTGCTTGGATTAGTCGTTGCTTTCCTCATATATTGTTTGACCAAGAACGGTGCGTATATCGCATCACTTATGGATTTGATGGAGATTAAACGAGATGCTTACGACCAAGAGATGGATACCTTAGCACGTATTCACGAGACCGAAATAGCTGAAAAGAACGAAAAAATGAAAGAACACCAAAAACGGATGAGGGAACTCGAGAAAGAATATGCCAAGAAAGGCAAAACTCTTGATAAAGAAAAAGAAGCCACCCTTAAAAGGTTAGTAGATGAAAGTTATAATGATCCGGAGAAGCTATCGCGCGAGATAGCAAAGGCTTTCGGATTAGAACATGGTTAAAAAATTAATATCTCTTTACTTAGCGGTATTTTTGATGTTGCCCGGCGTGGTACTAGCGGAAGAAGAGCCAAGCCCGGATCCTGAATATATTGTGGTGTCTGTTACGGCGGGTGACACAGTACCTTTTGACGGAGTTCTCTTGTCCCTAGATGCAGCTGCGAAGATTATGGTAGAGAAGAAGTTTGAGGGCGCCGAATGTGATCTTCGAATTGAATATGAGCTTGGACTTCAAGAGGAAAGGTTTCAACTTCAATTAGATTATAAAGATATTGAGATTGTTTCGTGGAAAGATAAATATGAGTCCATGATGATTCTTAAAGCGGCTGAGAGCGATCGTCTAGAAAAATTGATCATAGACCAGAACCCCTCTAATACTCCTTTTTTGGTGGCCCTCGGATTTGGAATAGGCACGTTAACTTCATTGGGTATTTTTGCGATATCGACTGAGATAGTTCAATAGGGGGCTTTACCGGTGTCTAACCACTTTACTCCTGGTTTTCCCGCAACCGAACAAGCTCTGGCTAGCTTCATTCGGGATGTAATTAAGGAAACCAATGATAGATATAAAATTTATTATCCGCGGGCGATGAAGGCCCTCCCATTAACCAAAAATTCGTTGTACTATTTAAGTCCGCCCAGTCCATATTGGGTCATTGCCAAAGCATCTACTAATGCTTTTGGAAGTGATAGAATGTTGGCAATTGCATGTGGAGCACGTGTAGCCGACGGTATGTTAATCCGTGGCCGCGTTAAGCTACATCTCCATGGTGGAGAATTGCCCATCTTAAATTTTGAACAAGGCAAGGTTATTTATATGAGTACCACTAGTGGCCGAATGGATACGGTAGCTCCCACTGGCTCGGGAGAGATAGTAAGAGTAGTCGGCCATTGTTTGACAGAAACGAGCACCGGCGCACATCAGTACTTCTATTTTAACCCAGAGCCTGGCTGGCTAGAATTGGTGTAAAATTATGGCCCAAGTGGGAAAACATCGTATATACCGATTTTCTAATAATTATAGTGCGAGCGCCGAGCCAGTAGTATATTCTGCAAACGGAGTTAAACTTACAACGATAAAAGAATTTAGGGGGGCAAACACCAATGTTCCCGCTACCCTCGATCCCGCCGCATTTCCATCCTCCTCCAATCAGGCGCCTCCTCTCTATCTTCCGAAGGCCCTCGCGTGGGGGCCCACAATAGGAGGCTCTGTACAAACTTCTCCCACAGCTACAAAAAGGAGACTTTATAGTACGAATTTGAATCAAGTTTTTCTAAGTGAGTGGGATCAAGATACCACAACACAGGAGCTTTCTAATATCACACGTTCAGGGTCGGTAACGATACCGACCTATTGGTCAGCTGTTGGGTCCCGAAGCAATCTTCTCCATGCTGAGGTCGACCCGATAATAAAATGGAGATTACATCCAGCCATGTCTTATTTGAGTTCTTCTGCACTAGGAGAAAAGTTATATTTTCCACTGGGCCGCCAGGGCGACTATGGTTTAGCGGCCCTTACTTTAAATCCTGACAACTTTGAAGCCAGTACGTGGGAGGCCTATGAAACTGACTTAAGAAATACTTATGGGGGTGCTGCGACTTTTTATCAGTGGGCTTATCTATATGCCGCAACGTCTGATAAGTATGTGACCGTGTCGATGTGGGGAAACGGGATTGCTTTTTACAATACTTCTTCGCTTGAGTGGCTTGGACAGTTGCAGCTGCCCAGGTGGCAGAACAAGAACATGCCGACATCGAGAGTTAATATTCGAGAGTTCGGTGGTAAAAAATACTTAGCTGTGACAGTGGTCCCTGCGACATATAAAGATGATACCAAAACAAATAAAATCCCCAAGATGTTATTATATGATATCGATGCAATAGACCCCGCAGATTTAGCTCAGACCAGCACATATTCCACTCCAGCAAACACGGCAGTCCCAATAGGTGTAATTTTTGGCAGCGGCTCCATATGGGTTGATGTTAAACCTCCATATACGCCGCCGCGCGTATATGGGTACGACGCCGGCCACATTCCAGGATCTGAAATATATATCAGCGGGGAGGGTGATCCAGTTGAGCGTATTGGTTGTGGGGTTCAAACGAAGTATTGGACAGAAATCTATGATATCAGCCATTTGATAATAGAAGATAGTATCACAGCTGGTGATGAAAACCCGGCTTCTATTACCTCTTCCTATTCTGCCTTAACATCATCAGAACCTGGTACAGCAGGACTTGATATTCCCGGCGACGTCGCGACATTGTCTAACTGGCTTGATACCTTTGCAGTAAGCGCCTACCCTAAGAACTACGAAGATAATAACTTCTCGGGCGAGATTTGTGACCCTGGCAAGGACGGCCCCCCAGCTGGGGCAAGAGCCAGGCATTCGTATGGCGAGCAGTTCAGCGCCGGTATACCGCTTGGACTAATGACAGGTTATGGGAGTATGTGCTGGGCTGGATCTTATCTTTTAGTTGACTGCATCGCCGCCGACCCGGGCGGCTTTGCTATTTTGTCCATGGAATCATCAAGTGTGTCTCTGTCCGGATTTAAAGTGAATTGGGGAGGTATGTTAAGACCACATCTTGGAATGCCAGCGATGACAGAGACATATAGCGATTTAAATTTTATTTCCTCAAGTAACCCTCTGTTTGGCGGTTGGATCGCCGGATCTGTTCGTGCTTCATTGGGCACATTTGTAGCACAACTTCCGCCAGAGAATGATTTAGCTACCATCAATCTTGCTCTTCATAGGGAGACAGCAACACCGTGGGCAGAAACATGTAATAGTGCGTCATGGGAACCCACGGGCGCTTCTGGGCTGTTACCTGATGGAGAATACTATTCGTCTTCCTATTATCGGTTCTATGGCGCAAATCAGGCGACAGCGATGCTTTATAATCCCGCATTAAGCCAGAGTTACAAGTTGCCGTACTATTTTGAGGGCACCACCGATGATTATGTATGCGCACCTTACGGTTCAAATATACCCTACGATCCGGCATTAGACCCGGATACAGTCTATAAGTCCGCTGAGGTAAATATTAACAGCACTTTGGCTTGGAATACTTGGGTCCCGTTTGACTATCCAGATCAAACACCGCCCACCTTGGCTGAGTTTTCTGGTTATGGAGGATTTGAGGTTGTCGGCGGAGATGTACATCTTTCCGCTGACCCGAATCGGTTCGATGATATACTATTTATTTCTGATCGAGCGAGCAATGCCACGTATGCTCTTTCTGCTAATCCGGGAAGTAATTGTGTGATGCTGGATAAGACCGGTTGGTTACCGTCCGTTCGAGACTGCGCAGTAGCTTCGGCTAGTATAGACGGAAAGACTTGGGTAGCTAACTCCCCCGGAGACAGGAAGTGGATAAGTTTTTCTTATTGGGATGATAATTCTAAAACTTTTGATACCAATTTGACAATTTCTTCAAGTTTCTTTAGGACTCCGATATGTTATCGATCCCCGGGATATACTGGTAACCATCGCGGCGGGCAGAACTGCCGCCTCTATGGAATGCTTGGAATTAGGGCGCCCGTACAAGGCACCAACCCAGTTGAACTATCGGATACGGTAAATCACATATGGCAGTCGCTGGACGTCAACATGGGAGCGTATGGAAGATCTTTTGATATTGCGCTTACATCGATCTCCGACCTTGAGTCCAACTCGGGTTCCGCTGACGACAAAGGATTTGTGGAAGTTACATCGAGCCTCAGCCGGTACCGACGAGTGTCCGGATCGTCCACTGCCACCTGTAATACGCTGATTCATTATGGCACCGAGTCGTTTGACAGTTTGCGTGGGAAATTTATGCCGTGGGGCGCAAAACAAGTTGGCAAGTATGTGATAAGTTTCCTCAACGGGTACGAGTCCGGTTCGAGCGATGTTACCCAGCATTATGTGGGCGTTCATGAACTTACTTGGTCACAGGACACCGGTACCGGACCAGAAGGCACCGAGTCCTTTGTCACCGGGAACGTCCAGTATTGGACCACTGCGACCGGACCCACCCAAGGCGCGCCAACACAAGAAATATTAGTGGCTAAGCCAATACGAGTAATCCCCCTTACGGATTTTATAATCCACACGGAAGCTGAAGGGAATATAATCACAGTTTCACCCAACGAAGATTATGTTGCTGCTAGTAACAGCTACGGTACATACTTGCTCTATATGGGGCCCGGCGATTTGTCCAGTAGTGCAGGTTATCCCAAGCCAGTTGCGGGACTATCGATGTGGACGGCTCCACCCCTATCAGCATCTGATGGCGCAACCACCATGTGGCGTGGCTGGCGTATGGGAATTAATGATAATGGATTTGGAGGAAACATATCGACTGGTTTATCGGGCGCCATGTGGAATGATCGTGTAGGAAAGGCACCAGCGTGGCCTTTGGTTGATATAAATGGAACACCCTTCACACAGCTTTCAGCCTCCGAGACTCGCTATCCGCCTACAGGCACCGCCGCAAATCCTGGACAGATACCCTTTAGTGCGAACCACCCGAACACATCGGAATTTAAACAAGAAGGAGATAATCTTTATTTTTATGTTCAGACCGACCCCTTAACTATGTGGCTTGTTTTAACTGGTGCCGCGGAGACATATGCAGCTACTCCCTGTAATCCCGCTATTGATCCTTACGGTTGTTCCGGATCGACTCAAGTATTAGAGTTTGTCAGCGTCGTGGGAGAAGGACAAGCCCGCGGCCGGGCGCGTTATAGCATGCGAGCTGGAGAGAACATATATTGGTTTGGCGACTGTGGGGCGTGGACGACATAAAATGGACAAAGATAAACAAGAATATATTGCCAAATTAGAAAAGGCCATAACTCAGAAATATGGAGAGGAGACTATTAATAACCCTCGCCGCTTTTGGGATAAAGATAAAGAAAAAGAGTATCTTTCCCAATCCCAAGAAGAGCAGAAGAAATTTGCTAAATTGGCCGAATCTCGAGACAAAGTAGAACAAGACGGATTTTTAATAAACAAAAAACTACTTATTAGAGACAATAATAGGACATGTCCTGTGTGCAAAATATATTCTTTCCATCCTCGTGATGATTTGTATATGAATAAGTTTGGTGCTTGCCTTACTTGCTACATTCAATATATCGAGGATAGAGAAGATAGATGGAGCACCGGGTGGCGCCCACAGAAGGAAAAATAAAATGGCAACAGTATATGAAATTATTCAAGGAATCAATCAAGCCGCGGCAAACGCGTGGGATGGCTCCCATGAAGAATCGTTGCAGGCTGACGGGAAAGCCAGAAGTGCTGGTCTCAAAAGAGAGGATGGTCATTATATTAATGACCGCCGTGTGATGGACGGGTTCCGAGTTACGTTCCATGGTCCCATCCTCCGAGTTAAATATCAAGCAGAGATAAGAATTAAAGAAGTCCAAGACAAAGGTTTTGAAGGCGATATCGAAAGCCAGATTCAAGAAATTGTAAAATTCTTGAAGAAAGAATACAAAGCTATCACGGGCGACACGCTCACACTGACAAAAGAAGGTGACTCACATATTCTAGTGCAGCGTATGTCGAACTATCGTACAGATTGTCAGGCTCACTGTGACTATCGTATCGGTGGCTTAACTGATACAGTTGAAGTTAATGAGGGGTCTGCGGAAGACCGACTAGATAAAACGATCAGAGATTTTCTTTCATTGGGCAAAGGTAAAGCTAAAAAGCCTTCCAATGTGAAGATTAAAAATGGCTAATGCCTTAACCAAACAAGAAGTATTAAAAGAGATTCTTAAAGCCGGCAAAGATCCGGGATACTTCACGGTAAACTATTGTAGAATTTCTCACCCGCAGAGAGGTCTTATTCCCTTTCAGGCTTACAACTATCAGCAAGAATTATTAAAAGACTTTAACGATTATCGGTTTAATATAATTCTTAAAGCGCGCCAATTAGGCATTTCTACCATTACTGCTGCTTACATCGCATGGCTTATGCTTTTCCACCGGGATAAGAATATTCTTGTTGTCGCGACAAAACTTCAAACTGCCACCAACTTGGTAAAAAAAGTAAAATCCATCATTAAACATCTTCCGGATTGGATGCGCATTAGTGACATTGAAATAGATAACCGTACTTCTTTTGAACTTAAAAATGGTTCGCAAATTAAAGGATCTTCAACCTCTGGTGACGCCGGCCGCTCCGAAGCACTCTCATTGTTAGTGGTGGATGAGGCCGCTCACGTAGAAAAGCTCACAGATCTGTGGACAGCGCTTTACCCCACCTTATCCACAGGAGGTCGTTGTATCGCTCTATCCACTCCCAATGGTGTTGGGAACTGGTTCCATCAAAATTGTGTTGAGGCAGAAGCCGGCACTAACGCGTTTCATATGACTACACTGCTGTGGGACGTCCACCCGGACCGCGACAAAGCATGGTTTGAAAAAGAAACCAAGAATATGTCTAAGCGTCAGATTGCGCAAGAGCTTGAGTGTAACTTTAATGTGTCCGGCGAAACAGTTATTCATCCGGATGACATCCAATGGTATTTAGAAAGAACAACAACGCCTGAGTATCGCACCGGCTTCGATCGAAATTATTGGATCTGGAAAAGACATGACCCAGAAAAGCCCTATCTTATAGTAGCCGATGTAGCGCGCGGCGATGGCAAAGACAATAGCGCCTTTCATATTTTTGAGCTTAGTAATATGGAAGTGGTAGCGGAATATATCGGGAAGCCCACGCCGGATGATTTTGCTGATATCTTATATAATGTGGCCGGCGAGTACGGCGCACCGATGTTGGTAATAGAAAATAATAATATAGGCTATGCTGTACTTAAAAAGTTGTCCGATAAAGGGTATCCTAACTTGTATCACTCAACGAAAGGCGATCATCAATACGTGGACCCGATCTCTGCACAGTGGCAGTCAAATGCCATTCTAGGCTTTACAACCTCTTCTAAAACCAGACCTCTTATCGTTGCCAAGATGGAAGAGTTTATGAGAAACAAACTAATTAAAATTAATTCAACTCGACTCTTGTCGGAAATGAAAACCTTTATTTGGCAGGCCGGAAGGCCGCAGGCCATGAGAAGCTACAATGATGACTTAGTTATGTCATTTGCTATTGGATGTTGGGTAAGGGACACAGTGATTGTGGAAAGTCAAAAAAATGTTGAGTACAGTAAAGAGTTCATATCAGCTATCTCTACATCAAAGACTGCCCTCTCTACCACTATCTCAGGAATGAATGATCATAAAAAGACAGCTGAGAACCAACGAAATACCCAAGCAATGGATCACAATGAACAATATTTGGCGCTGATAAAAGGATAAAAAATGGCAAAACAAGACAATAATCCAAGGAATCCAGCTTCTCCGCTGTTTAAAAGGCTGACTAGGCTTTTATCTGGTCCGATTGTGGATTACAAGGCCCAACAAGCTCGACAAGAAAAGCATGCAGAACTAGACAAATATCGCTATCGCTTCCGCTCAATGAGTGGACAAGAATTCAAGAGAGCTGATAATAATCTTTCACAAAATTACAATATGTATACGTCGGCCGCGTTCCGTAATCAGAACAGAGCTGAACGATACATCGATTTTGAACAGATGGAATATATGCCAGAGATCGCGTCCGCGCTTGATATCTTTGGAGATGAAATGACGACATCTAACGAATACGATAAGATGTTAAAAATTTCATGCATGAATTTAGAGATTAAAACTATTTTAGATTCTCTCTTTTATGATGTATTGAATGTGGAATTTAATGCGTTTGGTTGGGCACGATCCATGTGTAAATATGGAGACTTCTTTCTTTATATGGACGTCGATGAGAAGCTGGGAGTAACATCACTTATCGGCCTTCCGAATAATGAGGTGGAGGTGTTGGAAGGACAAGACTCGTCTAACCCCAATTATATTCAGTACCAGTGGAATGGCGCCGGTATGACATTTGAAAATTGGCAAGTTGCACATTTCCGTATTCTCGGAAACGATCGACATGCTCCCTATGGAACTTCTGTCCTCGACCCAGCTCGCCGCATTTGGAGGCAACTGGTTCTGCTCGAGGATGCAATGATCGCTTATCGTGTTGTTCGCGCCCCGGAACGGCGCATTTTTAAAATTGATGTAGGAAACATCCCTCCCCAAGACGTCGCTCAATATATGGAAAAAGTCAAAGGAGAGATGAAGCGCAATCAGATCGTCGACGCGTCCACGGGTCGTGTTGATCTGCGGTATAACCCCCTATCTCTGGAAGAAGACTATTTTATCCCTATGCGCGGCGGCCAGGGATCGGATATCATATCTCTCCCAGGTGCCAAGTCCTTGGACGATATTGAAGATGTTAATTATCTAAGAGACAAACTGTTCTCAGCTATTAAAATTCCACAAGCTTATTTAACCAATCTCGAAGGTGCCGATGAAGACAAAACGACTCTCGCCCAGAAAGACATTAGGTTTGCTCGCACCATACAACGACTACAACGTTCTGTTATTTCAGAACTGGAAAAGATTGCGGTGGTGCATCTTTATACTCTTGGTTTCCGCGGCGAAGATTTAATTAGTTTTGATTTGTCCCTCAACAACCCGTCGCGTTTAGCTGAGTTGCAACAGCTGGAATATATGCGTACGAAATTTGATGTAGCAAATGCTGTACCCGAGGGAACTTATAGTAAACATTGGATCGCTAATAAAATTCTTGGACTTTCCGATGAAGAGTTCTTGCGTAATCAGCGCGAATCCTTTTATGATCGTAAATTTCAACAATCACTCGAAACGGCCGTGGACCAAGGAACCGAAGACCTCCTCGGCGGCGGCGATCTCGGCGGAGGCGATCTCGGAGATCTCGGAGATTTGGGTGGCGAAGAGCTTGGCGCGGACGCTGAACTCGGCGGAGAGCTTGGTGGTGAGGAAGGAGCCCCGGAAGAAGCCGGCGAGACAGCATTGCTTGATGCTCCCGGCCGCCGCGAGGACCGCAGGCGCACTTCGGGCCCCGACCGCCGGCGGCGAAAGAAAGAGTATATACCAGTGGAGCTAAGTACATCGCGTCGCGTGAGCGGAGCATCACAGGGAACTGTGCGACCTGTTGATTTAAGGGCCCTCGTCACCCAAGAAAGTAAAGAAGCTAATAATACATCTACTTATAATAATAGCGAGGTGCGTCTAATGGAGAATACGGCGCGCGTTCGAAAATTAGTAGAAGAATTAGAGAACAAAGAGGCAAAGAAAAATGAAGCATAATAAAAAAAGGAATACTGCCTTTATTTATGAGGTGCTTACACGAGAACTAACGCGCGCCATCCTAGATAAAAATCATCAACGAAAAAATAAAGTTATTTCCATTATGAAAGAATACTTTTCCAAAGGGTCGCTTTTATGGGAAGAACTCGAACTTTATAAAGTTTTACTCGAAACAACCAATTTACAGGATAATCTTGCTGAGCGTCTTCTCAAAGAAACCAAAGCCGCACACTCGCGTCTGGATGAAAAACAGCTCTTCGCGGCAAAATCACAACTGATTGCAACAATAAATAAAAATCTAAGCCAGGATGCATGGAATACATTCGTCCCCAATTTTAAATCATTGGCCTCTGTTAAGGCTATCTTTAATTCAAAGACACCTGTGAAGAAAAAGGTTTTATTTGAACAAGCTATAATAGACACGATGCGCTCGCAGCGCGCTCTCACTGAAAGCAGCTCTCTTAAACCATTAGATCGCTTGGCTTATAGCTCCTTTATCAAGAAATTTAATGATAGATATAGTAAATTAATTCAAGAGCAGAAAGATTTATTAAACCGTTATATTACTAGTTTTGCAGACGAGGGGTTTGAGTTGCGACTTTATCTGAACGAAGAGTTATCTCGGCTTAAAGAACGCTTGGGGACTTTCACGAGTGACGATCTTGAACCGATGCTCTCCGAGAAGGTGGGGGATGTGCTCGAGTATTTGGAGGGCTTCCGGAAGAGAGAGTTTACCGAAAATGATCTTAATAAAATTTTGAAGACTCAACAGTTAGTCGAGGAGTTGGCCAACAATGATCACCTTTAAAATTGGTGTACCGCAGGCAACTGTTGAACTCAATGCGCGCCGAGCCCTAGACGGCTCTTTGCTTATCATGGATCATCAGAAAATTGATATTGCAGTGATGCCGGAGCAAATGAAAGTAATTACTTTTCCGAAAACGTCTGCGACCGAGGATGTATATGATTATCAAAATCGACTATTAGAGATGCTCGCCGATAAGGGCATAATTGATCGATCGAGCATTCAAGGGGGGAATATCTTTCGCTCTCTTGAAGCTGTCGTCTATGAAAATGAACAGGTAAATTCATTGCAAGCGACGGTATTTGTGGTTGCCGAGTTCCTAGAAACAGAACAGCGTCAGATGGAGATTGCTGATCAATACGAGAAGGAACTCGAAGATATGTACACCCACCCAAGTGATCGAAACTCCACAGAGTATGGTGAAGTCTCGCAGTACGCTGAGAAGGGCTCTATGCGCCCGGGTTACTACTACTACCCACTCCGCAATCGGTATTAGATTATGAGTGACATGAAGCTTATAATGGAGAACTGGCGTAACTTCCAATTAAATGAAATCTCGGGAAACGACC
>Ga0080013_1002860_pt1 | contig 19320 bp, 25 predicted proteins | sample ETNvirenome_6_85_FD_69236 | JGI IMG/M metagenome (GOLD analysis project Ga0080013, IMG submission 69236) | Marine viral communities from the Pacific Ocean - ETNP_6_85 (SPADES assembly) (version 2) | ecosystem: Environmental > Aquatic > Marine > Oceanic | place: Pacific Ocean | collected 2013-06-19 | reverse complement strand
TGTTTTTCGCGCCGCCGGGCCTAAGAATAAGCGTGCGATGTTTTTTAAGAAGCAACCCGAGATAGGTTAGCATCTTGTCGGTAAGAGGGGTCCAGGGATTACCGGCTTCTTCTGCTTGTTTTGCTGCCGAGGCTTGGAACAGCATGCTGCCGGTGATGCGCCGCATCCAATCCACAACTGGCGAAGGGAGACCGATATTCTCGATCCCCTCCGCCAGGAGGAATTCTTTCCATTTATTAGACGGACGCAGATACATCAACTATAAATAGTTGTGTATATTACTTAATGTCAATTGTAATGGAGTCGGACGCAGGGGTTTCGCGGGGAACGAAAACGGACAGAATGCCCTGCTTGTAGTCGGCGCGGATGGAGGTTGCGTCCACATCGACGGGCAGCTTCCAATAGCGGGTGAACGAACGATAGTAAACTCGTTCAGTCTTATCAGTATTCTCGTTATCATAAGAAACATAAAGCTGGCTGTTTTCAACCTTCACATTCATGTCGCTTTTATCGAGTCCGGGAGCAACGATATCAATGCGATACTCCTCATTGGTGGTGGACACATTGGTTCGCACCGAATAATCATCAATCACAGCCGAGGTGGGTGTGCTGAAAAAGTCCTCACCGAACAGGGTGTCCATGAGGTTGCGCTGGCTTCGCAGCAGATTGTTACTAAGAACGGGGTACATATTTTATCTCCTTGAATTGTAAGCTGTACCGCTTATGAGATATATTATAACATCTTGAATTTACTTGTCAAGTAAATTATTTGTCGCTTTGCGGGCCGGGCGCGGGGATGTCCGTGATACGGCGGTAATCATCTTCTAAGCGCACTGAATCATCAGTACCAGCTATAGACACCTCTACCCCCCATGGTTTCTCCGTAATATTGAGCGATCGTGTGCCATCATCCATCTTGCTATCCCTTTAACAAGGTTGGGTTGGTAAGATTAAGTCGTGCTGCAGTAACCGACAGATTGCCCACCACCACATGTGTTTCCATCACCCCACAATTATTAATTGTAACCGACGTAAAAGCATGGTCAGGATTCAGTGCTGGGCCCAAATGTCCCTCTTCTAACAGGCGCCTGTATTCGGGCGCATTTTGAATTTTTATAACCATATTTTCATTTAACCACACTTCTTCTAACGAGAAGGGAGATGGTCTGCGCGCCTCAGCCGGCGCATTGAAATTAATTTCACTAATTACTTCCACAAACTTAATCATTCTTCATCCTAACTTATACACGCTTCTATCTTTGACGGTCCACTGAGTCCCATCACAGAAAACACGCAGGTAGCCCTCCCCCGAAATATCTGTAATAACTCCAATTTGTGGCCGCGGCGTCTGGTACACGCGAAGAGGAATAGTCAGCTGAGGGTCTATCCCCACACAATCAATCAAATCTACTGATTGAGGAATGTGAACTAAATCACCTATTTGATGAGATCTCATTCGGACTCCGGTGCTGAAGGCTCAACTGCGCGTTCAGGCTCCGCAGGCCGTCTTTTATAGTCTTCGTAGGCTACAATTATTTGATGAATTTCGGCCAGCCTAAGATCTATTCCTGCTAGCGTCGTGCGGAAATCATCAATTAGTTCTTCAACTTTAGAAGAATTTACAACTTCATTCTCAGTCGGTTTGAGCTCTCCCTGAATATCATTGAAGAGATCAATTAGATGCTGCATAGCAGGACTCTTAAGCCCCAATAGCTTGCTGGCTTCTTCGTGTATCTCCTCTTCATCAACGGTGTACGATAATTTAACTTGCATTTAATTTTCCTTTCTTAGAATAATGCGCGCCAAGCCGATTGGACGATAAGGGCAGTTGTGGCTGCAATGACGATCCACAAAATCTTTGAATTATTATTTTTCCAGTTCTCCAAAGAATCTAGTCGCGCATCTAGGCGGCTCAGCCTCGCATAGAGGCCTTTGTCGGGATCGTAGACGGCTTCTTTGATTTTAGAGATATTCTCCGCTAGTTCATCCTGTTTGTCCAAGAGCACCTGCATTTTAGTAGATATCTCGGCCATCATAACAGTAAGGTTTTGTGTTTGGTCTACGTCCGGCATGGTATAACTTTCCCCTTCTTTGGATGAACTAAATAGGGCTATACTTCTATAATAGCATGTGAAGTTGTGATTAAGGTGCCAGCAGCAGACGCTGCATTCTGAAGCGCCGTGCGGGTGACTTTTAAAGGATCAATGATTCCAGCATCATACATATTTACAATGCCAAAGTCCCGAAAATTGTGGCCGCAATTTTTCGGAGCATTTCGAATTTCAGCTTCGATTAAATCAGGGGACAGCCCGCAGTTGCGCGCCATCTGGCGACACGGTGCGGCCGCGGCAGCGACCACAATATCCACTCCAAATTGCTGGTCCTCATTCTCCACTTTCACCCTCACGTTCTCGCTGGCTCTGATGAGAGCTGCGCCCCCTCCTGGTAAGATACCCTCCTGTTGGGCTGACTTTACTGCCTCAAGGGCATCCTCAATTCGATGCTTCTTCTCAATCATTTCTACTTCTGTGGCGGCGCCTACATTAATGACGGCTACGCCAGCAGCGAGCTTAGTAATACGCTCCTGTATTTTATCACACTCTCTTAATTCCTCCGTGTTCTGTAGTTCTACTTTTAAGGTTTCAATTTGCTCTTCAATCGCATCCAAGCTTCCCTTCCCTCCAATGACCGTCGTAATACTTTTAGTAATATCAATAGAGCGCGCTTGTCCAAAATGCTGCAGTTTTACATCGCGCAGGCGCACAGTAGACTCGCTGGATATAAACTCGGCGCCAGTAGATACAGCAAGATCGGCAAGGATGCTGCGTCGGCGAGCGCCGTAAAAGGGCGCCTTCACGGCCGCGATTTTCATTGAGCCGCGGACCGTATTCATAATCAAAGCTGCCAGTGCTTGGCCTTCAATCTCCTCCGCAACGATCACGAGAGGGCGAGCGTCTCGCGCTACTAACTCTAGTACTGGGAGAATTTGCTCGACCGCATCGATCTTCTGATCGGTAATCAATAGAAGAGGTGACTCATACTTTACGGCACCACGACGCTGATCTGTGATAAAAGCGGTCGCCGCATAGCCGGCTTCTAGACGAAACCCTTCAATGATATCCAAGCTTGTTTCAACTGTCTTAGACTCCTCGATTGTGATGGCCCCATCTTTACCCGCTTTGTCCACCGCTGTGGCCACGAGCTTACCGATACTACGATCATTGTTGGCTGAAATGGTGGCTATATTCTCTACGTCCTCCAGAGTCTCCGTATGCTTGGCCATCTTTTTGAGATTATTAACAATTTCATCAACAGCTAAATCTATTCCGCGCTTAATTTCTACAGGTGAAGCGCCCGCAGTGATGTACCGTTGAGCCTTCACTATAATTTCGCGCCCCAAAACAGTGGCCGTAGTAGTGCCATCACCAGCTGCGCTATTGGTTTCTTGGGTGGCTTGTTTAAGAATCTGGGCTGCCGCGTTTTCAAACTCGTCTTCCAGGTGAACAAAGGCAGCGACAGTCACCCCGTCTTTCGTAATAAAGGGGTCCTTTCCCTTCTCATGTAAGATAACATTACGCCCTTTAGGCCCCAGCGTTGCCGCCACATTATCGGCCAATATGTTAACCCCTCTCAGGGCTTTGGTGTTTAGTTCTGAACGAGACTCAAATTTACACTTGGGCACACGTCACCTCTCTTTCTTCTATGCTTAGTATAACACACCTAATTGTGTTGTCAAGATATTTTTTACTCTTCCCAGCGGCCGCCGTATGTGCCCTGCGAATGCCGCTTCTTGAACTTCTTTCCGGCTGCTCCAAATTGAGGGGTGGGCCCCGACTGCAACTCGGCCTTGATCTTATCGTTTACAACCCTCTGCAATGTGTCTGCATCCTTGACGGCAGCTCGACCACTCACTCCACGTGCCTCAACATCTTCCTCGTCGCATTTTACTGCTTCCCCTTCGGGATCGCCACAATCAAGCAAGAAAAATCGGCCCACATTTTCAACTAAATCACTTAAGGCATTAAACATTGCAGTAAGATCGACCCCAATGCTTTGGGCTCCTTGATTGAAGGTGTCACGTAACACATCATCACTAATATCAATGGTGCCCAGCTCATCGGCCATGCGTTTGCTATAGGTGGCACCGATTTTAAATTGCTCACTTTTTACATAACCGAGGGCTCCGTTGGGGGCCCAGGCCGGGCCCGGGGCACCAGGCCCTTTGGCCTCGCGTCGTGGAGTGGGACCTTGAACCTCTCTCCAAAAAAGAGAATCCCCCTTTAGTTCTTTCCATCTATTATACCATTTCGCATAGTCCTCGTCACTGCCCCATAGTTTTTTAGCATTAGGGGAAAGTTTTGCCCCGGGGCCTGCTGCGCCTGGCATCTTCTCCCTACTTTGGAGGATAACAGCATATGTTTGGCCACCGATGATCTGCTTCTTACTCCCCTTCAAGAGGTCCTCTCCGAATTTTACTTGCTGGGCCTTCCAGTCTTCCCGACTAAATGGTTCGTCACCATCAAGCTCAAGTTCCCCGGCATTGAGGGCATTGCGCAGGTCCGTCCACTTTATGGGGGGTGCTTCGGGAGGGTGAGTATAAAATCCCTCCTGGTGCTGAATCGAGACTTTCGGATGGCCGATCCAATCAAAAAGCGTCTCCTGCGATAAACCAAACTGCCAGAACTGCATGAGGGCGTCGGTTTCTTCGTCTTCTCCCTGTTTTTTCGGGAGTTTTCTGATGACCACATAAATCATGGGCTCGCCTGGATTTTCCTCAAAGTGATTAACCAAATCGATAAAGCTGCCTCCGACATCTCCGGCCTCTCGAAGAATTTTAAGACTCACTCTCTGAAGTTTCCCGGGCTCGACCTCTACGTTAAACCAGGTTGACTGCTCCAGCTTCACATCAGCAATGTCGCCTTCTTCTGTGTGAACTTGGGTTGATTTTCCACCAAACATTGCAGCCAAGAACGGCTCCCAGAGGAAGCCCGCAACAGATGCATTAAATTCCTTAATCATCCACGCAAACGTCTGAAGAAACATAAGATAAGAAAGGGTGGTAGCAACACTTCCGGTTTGGGGCTCATTAATGAATGTCTGGACAGATCGCACTTTCCCGGCCAGGCCGGCCTCTGACTCTGTCCCTAGTTTACTCATCCAGATACTAAACGTCTCTCGATCGCCGCTGTCGGGAGCCTGGCCTACGCTTTGCTCCGTGGGCACGATAATAGGAAGGCGCAACTTACGTTCGCGGCGGTGTTCCCCGGGTGCTTTGCTACCTTCAAGCAGAAAGTTCAACACCTCGTTAACGAGTACGTCGTTCTCGGCATCCTTGTAGTAAGTTTCTATGAGGGAATCAAGATTCATCGGCCGACGCCATCCAGACAGGAACAGGCAAGTCTTCCGAAAGTTGGTACCCAGCCGCCTTTAGTTCCTCAACTGCTCGATCTAATTGATGCGCACGATGGGGACGCTTGAACCAGTGATTGCCCTCTGAATCTACAACCGCCAACACATCGTTATTAATATTCCAAGTTCTTAAAGGGACATCGGGACCCAACTCTGGGACCGAACCACCTACATCAGCTAAGCGCTCGTGGTCTATTCGGCTTAGACCCAGCGAGCTAAGCCATCCACCTTCGTGGTCTGGCATCGCTTCATTAACAAACCGTTTCCAGCCTTCCATTATTGTTTTCATAACAACACTCCGTAATACTAATTAGATGATTTCATCAACAAGGCCCATTTCTAATGCCTCTTCTGCAGAAAAATATTCATCAGTGTTCTTGGAAAAGATATTATAGATCTCTCCCACCGACAACTTAGAGTTCTGTGCAAGGAGTTCGATCATCATTTCTTCTACTTTCTCCACCTCCTTGTAAACTGTCTTTAGGGTGGGAACGGGACCTTGCTCCGCGGCAGAGCAGTGGTGAATCATGAGGCGCGTGTTCTGAGATACGAATCGCTTGCCCGGTGTGCCAGCTGCTAGCAGTACGACGGCAGCTGAGGCTACTTTTCCAAAACCATAGGTACGAATGTCACGATTCTTTTTAACGATCCTCATCAGGTCATACACAGCAAACATTTCCGCAACTGCGCCCCCATTAGAAGAGATAAAAAATTCCAAATCATCCACCCCATCGAAGTCGGACTCATCCACATTAAGAATTCGGTTCTGGTTGGCTGCTATTAAGCCAGCAGAAAGCTCCTGCAAAGACTCCTCATTGACGTCTCCACACAGCCCCAGAAGCGCCGGTGACTCTTCGCTCTCATCGCGCACCACCCCACCTTCGGGGGGAGCCTCTACTTGCTTCTCCGGCGCTTCCTCTTCGCTTTTAAGTTTCATCTCGACTCCTTCTTTCTTGAGCTAAAAATTTCATCGCTCCCTTCCAATCGTCGAAAGGCATCATAGCTTGGAAGGGGGGAGGAGCTTTGTTCACTATGGTTAGTATAGCTGAGTTCTTCCAGTTTGTCAAGGTGTGCTCCCACACTTCTTCGAACTCACGAATTTGTTTGTCTGTGAAGTCAGCCTCATGCATAGCTTTAACCTTGAGGGTATTAAGGAACTCTACATTCTCGACAATGCTTAAGCACATAAACAAAAGATGCGCGATCACACGCCGCAGCATGCGCCACATGTGAATAAGCTCCAGCATGCGCGCCAAATAATAGGTAGCAAAAACGCCACAACAAAAACCCAAGACTACAAATATTATTAAGTCGTGGGTGCTCACCTCATACATGTTGACTCCAAATAGAAAAGGCCGTGATCTCTCACAGCCTTATTCTATCAGAATATATCCTAATGATCAAGTATTATTTTCTAAGAGCACTCTTAAGGATACGCGCTGCAACACGCTTGGTAATCTCTTCGACCAGATCGTTGGTGGATTCGCTGACATCATCTTTATCCTTGTCGTCGTCGTCGTCCTCTTCCTTCACGAGGCCGGGGCCCTGCGAGGCAAGACCGCCCTTGGAGTTCTTCTTATTACGGTGATCGGGGTGCTGCTTGGAGCCTTTGTGGGTGTTCGGAGAACCAGTAGCAGACTTGGGATGCTCCCAGCCTTCCTGGAACATCTCTTCCTCGTCGGCGTCTAACTCTTCTTCCTCACCTCCCATCTCTTCTTCGCCGCCCATCTCTTCCTCTTCGCCGCCCATCTCTTCCTCTTCGGCGCCGGCTTCCATCTCATCAGAATCAATCTCAACTTCGTCGCCGATCGCATCTTCGAGAGCAGTCTCTAAGGCAGACAGGAAATCATCAACAGAAACCATGCGACCTTCGTCGCCTCCGCCGGGAGCTAACTCAACGTCAGCTTCCATCTCTTCCTCACCGCCAAGCTCTTCCTCTTCAGCGCCAAGCTCTTCCTCTTCGCCACCAAGCTCTTCTCCTTCGCCAGGAAGCGGCTCCTCATCGGGAAGGGGAGGTTCCTGTTCAAACAAAGAACCGTTGGCCGCTTCGCCCTGACCACGGCCGTGGCCGGGATTAGCTGTACCACCCTTGGGTCCCAGCGCGCCGGTGCGACCGGTGCGAAGCTCATCCAGATCTTCGGGGTCGTCGCGATAATCCATTTCGTTAACAAAGCTGCTAGCAAATGGCTCTAACTTCGCAAGCTTCATAAACTTTCGAACTTGCGCTTCATTCAGAAGACTCTTTTTGCTTGACATAATTTTTTTCTCCTACAACATATTGCAGTATGCTACTTTTAAATAGTATTTTCTTTCACTAATGTCTTTTTTAATTTGACCAAGGTAGCGTCCAAGATTTGTTTTATCCGTACGGTACTTACGTGATGTCGCTTTCCGATTTCCTCTAGCGTCATCGGGCCATGTTGCTGCAGAGCTACCAGCGTACAATTTAAATCTTCCTCATAATCTATATGAAGGCGGCAGCTTTGATTCTCACAAACCACCCTACTCAAATAACAGTCTCTCGCACAATCTTTCATAACTCTGGTAAATCCTCTTCTAATATATCAAAAATACTTTCAACTTCTTCCTCTGTTAGGGCCAAATCTTGCAGTATTTGTTGACCTCGCACTCGCAACTTCCGCGACCGAGAGGCCCTCCTCTTTGATTGAACCTTCTTGTTTGTTTTATAATCATCTAAAAACTCCATGAACAAGGGGCGTTGTTCTAGATAAGACTCCACGCAGTATCTAAAAAATTCGCTCTGTGTTTTAATTTGATCATAGTATAATCGTATCTTGAGATTCTCATGTAATTTAGAATTCAAAAAGAAGGTGAGTTTAGAGTGGGTCTCCGGGGTGTCAGTCATCGTCCTAAAATATGTGTGGAACTTTCGATGCGACCGGAAGTTGTTTGTCTAATAAAACGAGCCTTCTCATGTAGCTCTTTTAAGCTTCTCGCACCCGAGTAAGAGAATCCACTGCGAATACCTCGCTCCAAGTCAGCAAGAATGTTCCCGACGGGCCCTTTACATGGGACAGTTGTTGCAATCCCTTCCAAAGATGCTGTCTTTCCGCGCCATTCAATCTGAGCATCCTTGCTCGCCATCCCCCGATACGATTTAACCTTGCCACGGCGTGTATTAATTACGTCGCCAGGAGTTTCATCACTACCTGCAAGCAAAGAGCCAAGCATAACGAAGTCAGCCCCAGCCGCCAGAGCTTTGACAATATCTCCGGCAGTCCGGATGCCTCCGTCTGCGACAATTGGTACTTTCCGCCCTGCTTTCGCGCAATCCAATATCGTGTGCAGGCCCGGGACACCGTGGCCAGTCTGAATCCGAGTTGAACAAATAGAACCGCCGCCAATATTGCAGCGAACACTATCGGCTCCCCAATCGACCAAGTCATTGTAACCCTCCATGGTTGCAACGTTCCCCGCCATAATATGAATTTTGTTACCCAATACTATACGAAGCTTTCTTAACGCCTCCTTCATCAGTATATGATGACCGTGCGCTACATCGATACATAAGAGGGTAACACCCGTATTAACAAGCGCCGTTGCTCTCTCTAAATAGTCTCCCGAAGTGCCGATCGCCGCTCCCACCATAGCGTCTGCGGGCAGGCTCCCAACATGTTCGCACTGAGTGTCTATGGAATTATATCTGTGTATAATCCCTAAACCTCCGGCTGCATCCAGGCTCGCGGCCATTGGCGACGTCGTTATAGTATCCATAGGGCTGGCGATGATAGGAAGTTTAAACGGTACATCTCCTAGATATGATTCGAGGGAGATGGTGACTCGGCTCTTAATCTCAGAATATTGAGGGAGCAGTAACACATCATCGTAAGTTAAGGCTTCGTTAATCTCCATGGAGAACCTCACTCACACTCTGCCAGCAGTTGGGACACACTAAGCGCACCGTTTGCTTCTCTTGAAGGACTGTAACTTGCCAGGTTTTCACTGTCTCCGGAGTCCTTTCAAAAGCATCGTGGCATATACAGCATTCTTTGGGGTGCCTCATCATCAAGGAAGTCTGCGCTTCCAATTTCTTTTTGGCCTCTTTGCGCTCTTGCTTGCGCTTAGCTGTGTTCACCTTGCGGAGCTTCCTCATAATATTTCGTCAATAACTCCAAGCGCCATGGCCTCTTGGGCTGTCATCGCCCACTCTATTTTCCTGTACTTCCTAGGGCTCCGTCGCCTCGTTCTGAAATAGTAATCGGGTACCACTCGTAGATATCGGGTGTTGAACTAGCAATAAAACGTGCATGCACGACCGGAACCACAACTCCTTGTGCAACCTTGTCTCCGGGCTCCAGATACTGTGTCTTGCTCCCAATGTTGTGGAGGTTCACAAAAACCTCTCCTTCGTATCCACTATCCACAACGCATGCACCCACCAGCAGCTGCCTCTTATGAGCAACGCCTGATTTATTCTTAATCTCAAGCATGTACCCGTGAGGGATTGCAAACTTGCAACCCGTGGGCACCAGAACACTCTGGCCCGGGTCAATCTTGAATAGCGTCTCGGACACCTCACTTGGTGTCCACCGCAAATCTAAACCTGCGTCGCTGGGGTTTTCTCTCACTGGCGGGTACGCGTTCCTCGGAACGACGTCGTCACCTCTTAACATATAATACTGTAATATCATCCTTTATAACTCCAAGTTGTAAGGTCATTCTCCTTGATACTTTCAAGCAAGCCCTTTACATTATCTTGCTGAATCTTAATAGTGGGGGAAGAACTATTGTTCTTGCCCTTGGGCCGTCCACCGAACATCGCCCTGATACCGTTGTTGGTTTCACAACGAAGGCGAACACCGAAATCAAATTCTTGACCTGCCCAGTCTTTAAAAATTACGGCCGCAGACTTCTTTCCAGGCTTCGGGAGCATAAACGCTTCCCGATGAAGGCCGTGCATATACTTGAAAAAAGGTAGAGCATTCGGAGAAAAGCCGTACAAATTATGGTTGATCACATCATTGATCATAATCAAATCAATTGTCTGGTAAGGCTTAACCACATGCGTGTCTAGGATGTCAATAATATCATCACTTTCTAGCAGCAATATCTTTTCAGTCAAAGCGGCAGTAACTGTGCGCGTGGCTGCAGCCTTCTCTTCTTTGTTGGGTTGCTTTCCGCGCTGAAAGGATTTACACAGCTCCCGCAGGTCTGCGAAACGAGGGTCGCGGCTACAAGGTGCAGTAGAATTTATCCAGTCGAATGATCCCGTATTGATATCTTCTTTCTTTTTAATGGAAAGACGCTTTGTTGCAGTCTTCGTCACCAATTCCAGGTCTGCCTTCTCTTTAGTGCCTCCCAGGTGATTGACTTCATAGTGCGCCCCATCCTGGAGGATCGGCACGAAGGCTTCTGCTAGAGGCCGATCTTTAATCAGACGCGTCCTTAATTCTTTTTCGTTCTTAACGCCTCCCGCGTGAGAGGAGCCATCTGTTTTAAAACCCATCTTAAATATTTCCTTCCGTTTTAATACGTCGTTTACAAATTGCTTTAACCTCTGGGTTAATGTCTATCATAATATATTCTCTTCCTAATTGTGTAGCTGCGACACCCGTGGTGCCGGCACCCGCCACTGGGTCTAGTATAACATCTCCGATGTCTGTTGTCATCTCAATTATTCTTCTTAGTAGGGCCACCGGCTTTTGGGTGGGGTACACCCTCTCCTCGGCTCCCATCGCAATAGAATGTAAATCATTCCACAAATCTGTGGACGGCTTCCCGAGCGATTCGTGCATATATATCTTCTTATATAAATTAGCTTTGTTGGTTTTAGGGAAATGAATTCTATCATCCGTGATCAAGAGTTTCATATCATCCTCCGATAACCTCCACCCATGGTCCGCATTATAGTCGACCCCATTGTGAGTAACAGTATAGTAACGATCAGGGCGCTTAGATTTGTCCGCTGCTTGCGTCTTGGTGTAGGCAACATGGCCCAGCGCATAGTTACCGCGCGCATCTATATTCTTATAAGAATTCTTGGCGTAGTAATCATCAAGCGGCTGGTAAACCATATTAAATTTAGGCTTCGCGCTAGCGGAGCACCAGAATATTACATCAGTGCACGCGCCCAGCTTAGATTTGGTGTTGTTCTTAGAGCGTGATCGCTGCCAGAAAATTGGTTGCACTCGCTCGAAGTGCTTCTCGCACAAGAGGTGCGGGATAAACATATTGGCTGCGCCGATGTGAAAGAAGAAGGAACCTTCTGCTGTGAGAACACGCTTGCACTCTTCTATCATAGGTTCGACCAAAGAAATATAATCATCCTGACTATCAAACTTATCGGGAAACCCTAGTTGATTATCGGGGGTAAGATAATAATCCCGGTTTGTGTTAAAGGGAGGGTCAAAGTATACACAGTTAACCGAGCCAGACTCCAGCTTCTTCAACTCCGTGCGCGCGTCGCCAATAATAATCTCTGTGCTCATTTACCTTGTCCTCTATATGGCTTCCGATAGTTTTTGTTTCCTCCGTGGGGACCGGGGTGCCCAGTTTTGGTAAACTTGCTGTGACCAATTCTTGTTTTTTTCTTATGCTTCTCGCGTACGCGCTCGACATTCTTTTTAGCCATTATGTATCCCTATCCTAACAGTCGTAAGTTTCTTCTAATGGATCGTGTGGAAAATCCCCACGCTGGATCAAAATCAAGTCGTCCCATGTAGGGGTGGTTGACGTGGATCCTATCCTTACCCTCTATAATACCCCAACATCGGAACTTTGTCAACACTGAATTTGAATCAATTACAGATACAATCCAATAGGGCTTCCCATGCTTAGTCTTCTTCTTTATAACCTCGCGAGGAATGAACCAGACTAGTCCGAGATCAGGATCATAATCTGAAATGGGCGGGACACAATAGGTATCCAAACGCTGCCGCACGTCGGGCGTCATCACCAGGTGCATGGGGAAGATCCCCGTTAGAGTTGTGAGGTTGTCGATCTCTTCTTCGTTGGTGAAGCCACCCTCGTCTTGATATGTTTCAATATTCTCCAGAAACTTCTTCTTACTGTACACCCGGTCAACAGCCACGGCAGACCAGAAGTGTTTGCGTCCGGTGAACCGGTCGTCCATCAGCTTGTTGAGCGCCCCGGATCGGACCAGTACATCGAGGGCCTTCTTGTTGAGCTTGCTGTATACTATATCGTCATGGAACAAGAACTCTTCAATATCATTGAACGGCCTGTTCGCGACAATTTGTTCGATCGCGGCATCCCCGAGCCCCTTCAGCCCTGCGAGTGGCTGCACCAGACGCTTGTCGTTGTCGGGGTCGATCTCCCACACAAACGAAGATGTGTTAACGTCGGCCTCCACAATCTCAAAGCCGTTCGACTTTGCAATGTTGATTGCCTTCTCCTTGCGCTTCTCCGGCTCCTTGTCAAGGAACGAGGCCATCCACTCTACGGGGTAGTAGTTGTAGAGCCACGCACACTGGAAGGAGATTGCCGAGTAGGACACTGCATGCGACTTGTTGAAGCCATACCCCGAGAAGTATTCAAACCTCTCCCACATATCCTCGGCTTCGCTGTGGCGAATGCCCTTCTCTACGCACCCGTCAATGAACTTAGTGCGAAGAGCCTTCTTCACTCTGGCTTCCTTGCCGGTGCCCTTCTTGGTAAGAACCTTGCGGAGGATGTTCCCCTCATCGAGAGAGATATCCTTGCCGAGCTTGTGAGCTAGAAGAGCGATCTGCTCCTGAAAGATAAGGAACCCGTACGTCTCCTTGGTTACATCCTTCACATGCTCATTGATATAATCAATCTCGTGAGGCCTGCTCTTGGCTTGAATGTATTGCTCGTGCACGTTGGCCGAGAGTGGGCCCGGTCGATAGATCGAAGTGATAGCGGAGATATCAATCAGCGACTTCGGCTTTGCGTGCGCGCAGAATTCCTGTGCCCGCTGCTCTGTGAACTGAAAAATTCCCGCGAAATTTGCTCGCTGGAAAATGTTTTTATACACGGCTTGATCTTCAAAGTCGATGACGTCCGGGTGAAGATGCTTATCATAAAATGCTTTTACATCCTGGAACGTTGGCTCCGGATTATTGTAGTGTCGCTTCAAGATATGGCGAATCGCACCCTCAATCATTCGAAGTGTTGAGAGTCCCAACAAATCAAACTTGATAAACCCGAGCGGCTCAAGGTGCCGAACGTGTTGGCCCTCGGCCCATGGTGCCTGTCTCACACCGCCCGAACTAATGATGGGCATATGCTCGTTCAAGTCGTCAGCAATGAGAACGCCCCCTGCGTGACGGGAACAAGAACGTACCTGTCCAACCAACGCCTCGACGTGTGTCTTGATATGCGGATACTTTACTAGGTACCCGCGCAAGGAGGGGGAGAGTTCCATAACCTCTTCCCACGTGGGAGCATATACTCCTGCCTTGATACCGTGCTTCATCTTGGCTGCGGGAGTTGCCTCCGCAATCATTGTCGATGTTACCTTATTAACTTCTCCGAACTCCACCCCATAGAACTTTGAAATATCCTTAATCAAAGACTTCAACTGAAGTGTGTTCCAGTTTGAAATTGGAATGACTGAGTTCTTGCCCCAATCCTCCATCAACATTTCCTTGAGTTCCATCGGCTCCGCGACATCATAATCAATGTCGGGGTAGTCCGTGGCATCCTTGCGCAGGAACCTCTCGAAGAGGAGCCCATACTTGATGGGGTCAATCTGAGTGATGCCCAGGACGTATGCAGCCAGCGAACCAGCAGCAGACCCTCGGCCAGGGCCAGTCAGTTGAACTTCATTAGCCTTGTCCGCGATCGCCTTCATGGTCAGAAAGTACTTACTAAACCCTCGGTCCTCGATAACATCAAGCTCCTGCTGCAGTCGAGTGGTGTACTCTTCATTCTCGTGGAGGCCACGTTGGCGCAGTCCTTCGAGTGCGTAGTTCACTAGTGCCTCTGCATCTGTGAATCCTGCAGGGACCACAAAGTCTGGAAGCTTTACCGTCGTGTCGGGCGTAAAGTCCTCGACGCGATTGAACGCAATGTTATGCGTTTCCGTAATGGAGTCCATAACCAGTTGGTCGTCATATTCAAACCCCCCTGTCTTAGAATAATACTTATAGGCATCCCACATCTGGTTACCATTCTTGGGGTACAACTCATACCCAATCTCCTCAACACCAGCTGGAAGTTCTGTATTATCCTCGGCCCAGGCGGGTGTTCCCTTCCCAAGCCAGCCTAGACGCTTGTATAGTTCGCGGTCCTTCCACGCTTCGTTGTTGGGGTAGTGGCTGTCGGCTGTAGAGATCAGAGTAATGTCGAACTCTTTACACACCTCAATGATGTGCTGATTCAATTCGTGCTGCTCTGCGATGTTGTTCCATTGAAGTTCACCGTACCAACGGTCTCCGAAGATCTTTACAAACTGGCGACTGGTTTCTCTCATCGCCTCTCTCACCGCCTCGGGGCCTTCCTCTCGATTGGCCCAGTAGTTGCCGGCATAAGGACCACCCAAACAAGCAGACGAAGCAATCACCCCTTCGGAGTACTTGTCAAGGAGCTTGTAGTCTACACGCGGATAGCGATAGAAGTTCTCTTCCCGGTACGATTCCGAGATCAACTTGAATAGGTTGTTCAGTCCCGTCTGATTCTGAGCGAGAAGTACTAGGTGGCGACGTCGATTTAGAACAGACTTTATGACCTTCTTCGATGCCTCTTCGTCTTCCACAGTTGCACCAGAAGTGTCGCCCTCTTTAGCCAGTGTCTTGGCCAGCTTGGCGTCTTCCTTGATACGATTGTAGTCCTCGCGCCATTCATCAATGGAAGGTAAGAAGTATGCTTCCACCCCAAAGATCGGCTTGAATTCCTTACCTTCTGCCTTCATCTTTTGCCAGTGCAAAAACTGATGAGAGAACCCATTCATGTTCCCGTGGTCGGTGAGGGCTAGAGCCTCGCCGCCGTTCTCATAACAAAAATCCATGTGCTCATCCGGATATCCGATGGCATCAAAAATAGAACCTGCTACGCTGTGTGCGTGGAGGCCCACGAAAGGAATCTTCTTCTCGCTCATTTGTATCTCCCTCTATACATAGTATTGGTGTTGGGACGCTTAGTCTTTGTACCCAATTCCGATGATATAAATTTAACATATCCGTCCCAAGAAGTCAAGTCATAAAAGCTATTCATTTTCTGAACGGTACCTTCGGGGCCGTCGCCAAATACATCTTCCAACCCATAGCGCAAAGAGACGTAACGTTCATGCGAGGGGAGAGGTTCCGATGGCATTTCACCCGGAGGGGGGGCCTTGTAATAGGATGCGTTGGTTGTGATCACTCTCTTGGCCCGGCGCCACTCAGTAGGAGTTAGAACAAAACTCACCGGCAAGCCATCCTTGACCGTCTTCCCCTGGTAGGAGAAATAGAAGGGGGCACTCTTACGCAAGAGAGAGCGATGGCTTAGAACTTCTTTTGGGTCCATCATTCCCATGGGGAACGACACGTAATACTGGTCGGGACACGTCCATCGGGAGAACAACGTATGTATCCAGTACGCTACGTTGGCTCCATATATAACAGACCAAGCATAGTTATCTACCTTGTCTCTGTGTTTGGGATGAGTGGGAACATAATAAATGGGAACCTCCAAATGCTTGGTGTTCCCAAATGTCGCAAACTTACCTCGCTGGATACTGTCAATGTCCGTTGCGTACTCTCCTAGACGATGACGCAGCAACGGAGCCACATCATCATTAGCCACGATCCAAACAGAGTTGCACCCAGCATGCAAACACTCATACACCGCAGCTTCTAGCGCCGTGTAGTTCGGACTCACGGGAATCAAAGAAGAGTCCCACTCCATCCCAAACTCGCTATTCATTCCTGCGACTGGCACGATCGCCGGCATCGTAAGCCTACTCATGCAGAACCAATCTCTTGTCCATCTCATCCACTATTTTAAAATGAAAATTGTTTTTATGCTTGTGACGAAAAGAGTGTCGCAATTTCAAACTGCGACCATCCGGCTGTTTAATCTGATGTTCTTTAAGTTTGCGCTCCAAAAGAATGCGTACCACAGTCTCTGAGCAATCAAAGTTATTAATATCATCCGCCCCAACAACGCTTGTGGTAATGATATCTTTGAAGTCCCCCGACGTGTTTCTGTCTATGCGATTTGACGGAACAAATTTAACTGTCTGCACGAAGGTATCCCTAAGGGTGAGGACTATCTCTCTCCCCAATTGTGAGCCCGCGATAATATCAAACATGTCGTGCACCAAGTAATCTTCTACTATTTGCTCTGCGCCCATGTGTCCGCAGTTGTCTAAATCAAACAAGTGGAGTGACTTAAAATTAATCAGGACTTTTGTATTCCCTTTGGTGATCACTTTTAGCGCGCCGTCTTCTAGAGCCACCCGCTCCACGTCAAAAGGAATAGGAAGAAGCGCCCTCAGACCCAAGTCGAAGATGCCCTCATACCACTTGCTCTTTACATCCTGCAGTCCGAAGGAATAGTAGAAAGGGCGCTGTTCGCTATTAACAATTAAATGATAGCCATGTGCGCGCGCGAAAGAGACAGCCTCTTCTCGCCACCCTACCACCACGTTGTCTAAGGTGTATTTAAGGGGAGGCAGTTCCATCATGGTGCTAGTATAGCACCGCTGAGTGGTTAGGTCAAGGGATTAGTTGGAGTTTATTATTCGCCCTGAGTTACGCCGGCTGTTTTTTGCACCTTGTACAGGGACTTTTCGAGTTGGGTGATTGTATCGCCGTGGCTCCCACCGCCGGCGATAGAAGCCATAGCCTCAAGATCAAGTGTTTCTGGCATTTCATCCCAGCCGATCATCTTCCACTTGCTGTCCCAACTCTCCTTTTCTCCTGGGCCCAACTGCCTAACCTGAAGAGCGGCCTTTTCCAGTGCTTTATTCAGAGCTGGCAGGAGGGCCTCGGCCCATTTATCGCCGGCTTGAAGAATCTCATCATTGCGGGGAAGAGCCTGCGTCAATTCCGAAAGTTGCGCTTCTTCCAGGCGCCGTCGAAAATTAAGAAGTCGCATGCTATTAAGCGCTTGCTTGGCTGCTGCATGGTCTCCACTATGTATTGCGCGCTTCGCGCTGTCGAGGGCGCTGTTCCATGGGCTCGTTGGGTCGCCGTACAACTCTCCCTCATTCAAAAACCTTCGCCAACCTTCTGTTATCAGTTGCTGTTGCTTATAACTTGACCATTTGTACATCACTATTCTCCCGTGGGTGTATTATAAATAGTCTACTCATCTGAGTTCCGCCAGTTTTCCATTATAAGTTTCATCACTTATAAATAGTTTAACTATCGAGCGTAGCGCTCTTCTTCTTCCATCTGGGCAACTACCTGAGCAAAAAGGTCTTTGTCGCCTTCCACAGCTTGCTGAATAGCGGCGACAAGGGCTTCCCTCGCTTCTTCTTCCTGGGGATCTCCGTCTGGTAGCACCATATACCTTTTTCGGGCGGCCTGGATATCGGGATTGGTGACGTATATTTTCCTGGCTTCTTTGTACTGTGGATCCTGAACTAGACTGAACCGGGGTCCGGAGTCAGTTCGCCCTGATCGACGGTTGTACTCATAATCTTTTACATAGTCGGGGTCAGGTTGGGGGAAACCCTCGTTCAAGAACCTCTTCCAGTTTTCCATTATCAGTTTCATCACTTATAAATAGTCTAACTATCCGATAAGATACCGATTACGTGGTTTTCTTTAATGACCTAGGACGTACCGATACTTCGGGAGAACTATAAGGGGCACCCCCCCTTTTGGGCTTCTTTACTTTTTTAGGTGTGGGCGCCGTCGGAGGGAGCAACTTTGCTTTTTCTTTTTTAGCTTCGAGGCGCAGCAAGCGCTTCTTTCTTTTTACTTCTTTTTTCTTAGCTGCTGTCTCCCTCTTTTCTTTTTGCACAGCGGACTTACTTATCTTATTTTCCGACAACAAGCGCTCATCCAATGCCTCCACACATTGTGTACATATTTTCAACACCCTGTGGATCTTCTCTTTAGGGTTTCTCGCAGAATGCCCTCTTTGTAGCGACATAGAACAGGAACGATAGTTTATTTTTTTGAGCTGGGTTCCCATACACAGAGTACACTTTACGGTGGTATACCCAGTCGATTTTTTACCTAACTTTTGAGCCGGGATTAACTTATGAAACGCAAGATGACATCCGGCGCACATAATCACCAAGTCAGCGCGCGGTCTTTCACTTCCCAGCGCCCCATAGTTATTGTGGTGAACATTAATACCTTTTCGAGTGCCGCAAATTTCACAAACTTTCCCCAGCAAGTAGAAAGCATAGTACCTCTTCTTGAACCAAGCTGGCGACTTCATATAGTCCGCGTATCTCGGCTGGTCCTTGCGTTTTTTCTTAGGCATCTAACTAAAGCTCACCCCTCGGACAAAATACCGATTACGTGGTTTTCCTTGATGACCGTGAAGGTCTCGCCGTTGTGCTGGATGTCGCGGAGCATGTGTGCTTCCACCACAAGCTGCAATCCCGCACCCCATAAGGTTCCGGATTCGCCGGAGCAGTTGAGTACCTCCACGACTGCGAACGGACTTTCTACTGCGCGGTAATCCTGGGGCAATAGAATACCGCTGTCTTCTGTGTCTGTATCCTCTACGGTTCGTACCGAGAGGTAATTATTAACTGGTGTAAATGTCATTTGTTTTCCTTTCTATCCACACTTAGCAAAGCCGCAATTCCTACAAGTCACGCAGCCTTCCACATATACTAATCCTTCTGTATTGCATTCGGTGCAAGTTTTCTCTGTGGCCGCTTGACCATCTGGGATATAGTTCTTTAGTATTCTCGCAATACACTTAGCGAAACTGAACATGTCAGAGTCGCGGTCTTTCTGGAGTTGTTCCACCACATATTGAATATTGGCTCCGTGGCGTAACCCGAGCGATATCATA
>Ga0080013_1002859_pt1 | contig 19326 bp, 28 predicted proteins | sample ETNvirenome_6_85_FD_69236 | JGI IMG/M metagenome (GOLD analysis project Ga0080013, IMG submission 69236) | Marine viral communities from the Pacific Ocean - ETNP_6_85 (SPADES assembly) (version 2) | ecosystem: Environmental > Aquatic > Marine > Oceanic | place: Pacific Ocean | collected 2013-06-19 | reverse complement strand
AATGCGGCTGTATCAACAACGTCCTCCGCAACTGCACTAACAACTCGAGAAGTACCGGTTACTGCTGCATCCACAGTACCAGTTACAAAGTCTTTTCCACTTTCCCAAACTTGTCCTACTGTACTACAGCCTTGAATGGTGACAAAAGATAAAGCTATCATTAATATTCCTAAGAATTTCATAATATTCTCCTTTTAATAACGTGCCTCTATGATCATCTCCCCAATGCCTAGAGGCGCGAGTACACCCTCATCAGTATCTATTGATAATACTGTAAACTGGGTTACTCCAGCATCGGTTCCGAGTTGGCGATAAGTTAACGAGTTATTCGCATCTATCACCGTCTCAATATCTTCTAATAATTCTTCTAATTCTTCTATGGGGTCTTCAGCATTTACATATGCTCTTATCATAATAGTTAGAAATCTCCATTTATTTCCACCACCCCAATATTCTCTTGTTTCCGCTCCTGCAGCCATATGAACTGCTGGATATTGTTCTATTTCGTCCCAGAATTTCATTCTGGTTTCAACATTATTATCTAAACGAGCTTTATAATTGCCCGAGCCGTCTATTTCTTTAAATTTATCAGCTAAAGCAGTTAGAATTGCACCTCTTCTTGTTGTATTGCTTCTTGACATTATACTCTCTGTGTTGTAAATTTACCTAGTGCTAATTCTGCTGCTTGTTCTCTTAGTGTTTTATCTATTAGTAATCTTGGGTCTCTCATTCCATCTCCCTCATATAATTGATAAGGATCTTTTCTATAGGCATATTGAATTATACCACTAGTTCCTATGCTTGGAGTAATACTCAAAACTTTAACACTTTCTGCAAATCTTCCTGTTTGATAATTTAATGCAGGACTTCCCATATTATCTCTAATTGCTTCCTCTAAACTAGCATTAAACATAGCTATTGCTTGCATAGGACTTCCTGGAGAACCACCTAAACTGGAAGCAGGAGTTGCTCTTTTTGAAGATTTTTTATCTGCTTTTTTACCTACTTTTTTAACTCCACCCATTAATCCTGAGGCTGCACCTCCTCTTACGATTAAATTTCGTTGCTCTTTATAGTCATATCTAAAGGGTGAACTTTTCTCTTTACTTATTAGTCTATCTATAGGTTTCCATCTTCTACTGGTATTTTTTACGCCTCTATTCCCTTTTGTTAATTTACCTAATATTAGATTTCCTATACTCTTAAATAATACAGATTTATGCTCTCCCTTTTTAGCTATATATCTCCACCAATCTCGAATAGGTGCTGCCATCTGAGCTTCTATTTCTTTATCTGTCATGTTTGATGAAGTACGCTGACCTGAAATTATAACTAAAGTATATTTCTTTTTAAATCCTGATCTTAAACTTAAATTTTCATTATGTTCTAAATGTACTTTCCATCGTTGCTTTGATACCCAAATTCCTGCTTTTAATATTTTTGCTTCTTCTTTTGTAAGATCTCCTTTGGCTACAGCTTTATCTATAGCTTTTTCGGCTTCTTTTGCTGTATTTAAAAAAGTTGGATCACTATATTCTCCATGACCTAATTGAATTCCTGAAGATCTTTCTGCTTCTGTAAGCCCCTCCATTCTATATAGTTCTTGTTTTCCAGCTACAGGAAGTTTTGGTCCCTGATGCCCTGTAATACGTGTTGAAATATACTTTCTTTCTAAATCACTTGTATCTCTTCCTTTCTTATTTTTTCTTCTATGAGCTATTTCTGCATTAGCTACTGCGTCTCCAAATACTTTCTTTAATTTATCACGAGCTGCTGTAAGATCTATAACTGGACATATATATTGTGCCCCTGTAACGCTTTTAGCTGCTTTATTAAGTTCTTTCCAATCATCACTAGTTACGGGATCCTTATTTGATCCTATATATTTTCCACTATCAAAATCTTTCTTTTGTGCATCTCTAAAGTTTTTAAAAGTTGTCTTCCATATTTTTATAACAGCTGCTTCTGTCATTGTTATTGGAGGAGGTACATCAACATGCTCAGCTTTTGTTTTTCCTCCACTTTTCTTGCCTCCTCTTTCAAATACTTGTTTACCTCGATAATATGTAGGTTTATCAGAATCATATTTTGTTCGTTGTGCAGTACCAGATAAAGCCCCTTTTTCCCTTAAGTGATTAATTTCATCTTTTAGTTCTTGTTCTTGCTGAACAAAAACTTGAGGAACTGTCTTTTCATAGGCTTTTCTTTTCTCATTTTTAGCACCTGTTTTACTTTTTTCATCGGCAAAACTATCTATGAGTATTTTCGCCCATTTTTTTAAATTTGTTGAGGACATTTATATTACATCTATTATTTTGTACATATCTAAGACGCGCTTGATATGGTCGGGGAAGCCAATATCATCTTTGATACTGGTCGACGCTTCATTCTGAAGTGTAGCACCTGCCATCGATCTTCTACCCTTATATTCTTCTTTAAGATAATAAGTAATAAGATCATAGATTGCCAGTTTTAAATCTTCAGGACAAATTTCGTAACCTGCGCGATACGTGACTTTGACGGCTGCAAAGCCTTTTGGAAAATATTTAATACCTGCATCACCATTTATTCTATAAACTCGATCATGCTCCGCATCCACATAATAGTCAGTATTTTCAGTTAAAGTCGTATAGCTATTAGCTATTGAATCTCTTTCCTGTAATAGTCCAACACTAGTAAGTGGTGATTCTGTTAAAAATAATTCTGAGGTATAATTATCATGAATATCAAAGTTCTCTACTTTATTAGCTACAGCATAGTCTATTATTGAATTTCCAGTATATGTTTTGACTAATGCACTTACAGCAGAAACTAAAACATTTAATTGATTATCATCTTTATTATGCTCTATCTTTTTGTAAGTTTTGTACTCTTGAGTAGTAATTAAATTCATTTATTTTTCCTAAAAATCTGGGAGGCAATAACCTCCCAGATTACCCAGCTTTAAGATGCTTTGTATTGTAGTGCCCACTTAGAAGTAGCTGCATCGATTATATCGATAAAGCCAATTCTTTGAGACGCAACAAGTACTCGGCGTTGGTTAGCAACTTCATAGTCGCTTTCAATTGTCATTCCTCTTAGACGTCCTTTAATGAACATCTTAGGGTTGACTGCTACAGCGTAGTATTTACCTACAGCAGGGGTTGCGAATTCATCGCATAGAACAACTGGAGAACCATAAACCGTTCCAACTGATCCTTTAACTTTAGAAGCTAAACTTTCGCCAACTAAGTTGACATCTTGAAATTCAGCGTCGTCCATTAAATTGAACCACTCAGTTTGGTTGACAATATAAACAACATCTGCTGCGTTAACACCATATTTGCCCATATTCTTACGTGCTCCTAATAAATTAGCTGCTGTAAGGGATTCACTTGCAAATGCAGTTGTTGATTGAGTCTTATCACTATCCGCTGATGCGAGAGAAATAAGTCCATCAAAACATGCACCACTTGTTCCAAATGGTCCGTCTGCGAGGTTTCCAACTAAAAGTCCGCTTTCGATAGATCTAGCGTGTGAACGAATCATTGATTCACGAATTAATGGAAGAACAGGCATAATTGCATCTTCTTCAGTTTCGTTACCAAGATATGATTGTGAAATCAATTTCTTAGTTGTCAATGATCTTTCTGTTAAATCTATACCACCATAGGCTGATCCATAAGTATCGCCTCTTTCTGCCAAGTTTCCATGTGGGCTAGAGCCCGATGCTGTTTGGTTACTTTGAAATTCTGCGTAACCTGCATCTGGAAGGACAGGAAGGATCATGGTAGCTGCATTCATTGCAATTTCGCTAAACATAGGAGCGATAATCAATTGATTTTGAATATCTCGTTCTACGTTTGTTGAAACTTCTTGCTCGAAATCGGCAGATGAAACACCTACACCTGAGTGTGCATTCTGTTTTTCCATAACGGATTTACCGTAATCGGTATCTTCGATAGGTTTACCTAATGCTTTACCCAAGAGCCATGCATCATTAATATCTTGTTCATTATAAAAGCCCTTTTTCTCTCCTTTATTGGAGAAAGTTCTTTTAGATTCACGAATATTCATGATTTCTTCTGACTTGGTTTTCAATTCATCTTTTAGCTCTTCTACAACTTGTTCTAGGTTTGAATAGTTTTCGTCAACACGTCCTTCTAGATCAGATACTAATCGTTCTGCTCCTTCAGTTCCTGCTTTAACAATACTTTCTACCTGTGCTTTCTTTTCTTGAATTTCTACTTTAGCAGCGGCTTCGTTTTCTGCGGCTTCTTGAGCTTCAGCTTCCGCTTTAGCTTTTTGCTCTGCATGTTGCATAGCAATAGTTGCAGCCGTTTTTTGTGCCACTTCTTTAGCAAACTCTTCAAGATCGAAGTTTTCTTTTGTATCAGACATTTTCGTTTCCTTGAGTACAGTCTGTTTGACTGTTGCTTCTGGTGAGTCTATATTAATAGATTGACCAGGTTTGACAAAGTTAGATTTCCAATCCTGATATTCATCATCAGAATCGAAAGCCTTTGCCACAGAGAAGGTCGCTGCTTGATTAGCGGGTACTGATACCACACTAATTTCAAACAATTCTGCGTCCTTGATTCTATAGCCGTCGGTTTCCTCTATATAATCAGCATCCTTGACTCGGAAACCAACGCTAAAAGCTCCAAGAACACCTTCTTTAATTAAATCTCTAATTTTTCCAGCTGATTGAGATATTTTCCCTTTTATCTTTAATCCAATATCATCAACACCTAACTCAGTTGTTTTACCGATAGGATTATGATAATCATGGTTAAAAAGGATTATAGGATTATTTTCATAATCCCCAATTCCACCTTTCGACCAAGCATCAGGATTTATAATATCTCCAGCTCTATCTTGATCTTTAGTGCTAGCGTAACCTTTTATACTTACGCTACCATCTTCGTTTTCGCTTACTGCTTTAAAATTAGATGTTAGATTAAAAATTTTTTTCATTTATTTCCCCTTTTTTCCTGCTGAATTAGCCTTAATTTTTGGTTTTGCCTTAAATTTTGGCTTAGCAGAAGGCTTAGGTGCTGGAGCAGGCTTAGTAGCCTTCTCGTATTCCTCTGGAAAATTCACCTTAATTATTTGTATCATTCTAGCCCATGAACCTGTTAACTTTCTAATTGCTCTTGCTCTATGTGGAGCATCATCTTGTGCAATATAAGTTTTCATGTTCATAATTTCACCTTTTTTGGCAAAATATTCAGCTACTGATTTAACTATTTTCTTCGTTCGTGTCATTTTGTTCTTCCTCTGAAGGTCTTCCGCCTTCACTTGGGTTTGCTGCACTTCCTGCTATATTTGCAGGAACTCTTAAATCATCGTGTCCCTCAACTGGTTCCATTCTCATGGAATCTCTAGCTTCATTTGGACTCATTATTCCGCCATTTACTAAAGTAGTATAATAGGCAGCTTTATCCCTTAATTCTGGTTGTAAGGCTGGGATATTACTTATATCTTCTAATAAGTCAAATCCGAAAAACCTTTCAAATGCGTAATTTATTTTCCTAATTATAGGTAGTATAGTTTCTAAATAATATAACCTATGATTTGGTCTAATGTTTGCATTGTTTCCACTATCTAAAAGAAGTGGGGGTATTCCCAATGCTTGTAAAATAATTCTTTCATTCGCTACAATACTTGGTTGAAAATCTAAATCTTTAAAGTTTACTTCATTTAAATTATCAATCTCAAGTCCACCATCTAAGATTAAAGGTCGTCTTCCGCCTGTATTTGGGTTATATCTAACCCTCCAAGCTGCCAACATTCTTTCTTTAATCTTCTCACTAAGAGTATTTGGGCTTTTAAGTACTAAACCTGGTACTGCTCCATTCTTAAAGAAGTTATCTTGAAAGTTTCTCATGCTTCCTAGAAGTTGCATGGTTCTCCATGCTGGTTTTAATCTAGGAACTCCCCTGTAGATTGAATTAAAAGAATTTTCTTTTATATGTATAATCTCACTAGGAGAATAGTCCACTTGTCCTTCATAAATAAACTTAGTTATGTATTGAGTCTCATGTGACTCTATTTCAACGTTTTCTGCAGGTAATTGGTATAAATGCATTCCATCGAAATATACAAAAATATTACCATCAATTAATAAATCGATAATAAGATTACGTTTAAATGAATTTATATCCTGAAATGGATTAGGTTCAATGTTTAGTAGAGAATTAACTCGTGATCTTCGGATGTTTTTTACGACTGGTTGTAGTCCTACAACTTTATCTCCCACGTCAACGGGAATCTCAGCTACATCATCAACTATCATGTTAACGCCTCTATTTACAACTTCTTGTTGCTCATAAGCGTTTCGATAATTTATGGGATTTTCTCTAGTAGTTATATTAAATCCTTCTTCTCTCGCTATAAAAGGTTGAGCTGGATTTAATTTTTCTGTTCTACCTGGAATAAATCTATCGTACCAAGCCATAATGTTTATCTCTCTGTTTCTCTACCCATCTGGGCTGCTTTCTTGCAGTTATCATTTTGGGTCTTTTTCCATATATTGAATGTAATCTTAAGTGGTGAATATGACAAAGAGTCACAGCATCTTCAAATAGTTCTTTAGAGTATTCTTCTATAAACGTATCTCTTATCTGCATTATTTCTTCGACCGAATTGATCTTAAGATTATGTTTTACTATCCATCGTTCAAGTAATTCAGTCAAACTATAATAATGATGAAAGTCTAAACTTTCTTTACTACCACAAATATAACATTCGGTATTTTTCTTATACTTAGACTTTGCTCTGTCTCTTATATATTTAACCAAGTCTCTCTTAAGATTCATATACTTCAGCCTTAATAATAATTATACTAAAAAAGTACCTTTTTGTCAAGAACAATTTTTTTCATGGTGTGCTTATTTAAAAAGTTGTGGCTACAGTCTCAAATGTATAAAGTGCATATCTAAGCGCGTCTGCCATATGAGAGTACTCGTTATGCTTAGGCTTTTCTCTCATCAAGTTGGGATTTGGATCCCACTGATACTGGTCTAATGCCTGTAAAACATGAGAGCATCTTTGATCTACAACTAAATTATTATTATCTACTATTGCTGCTACATGTCCAATACCGTCCAAAATTGATTTTTTTGCATTGATTGTTGAAATATCAAAATTCTGTGCAAAGTCAAATCTAGTTTGTTGGGCTGCAGAGTCAATATAAATCCAATCTATATCCCACTTTTCCATTAACCCTCTAATTATAGTAGCATGTTGTTCAGTAGTTCTTTCTGCATCCATATACTCATCTATTAGATAATATTTTTGTTTGTCCCATTCATACCCTATTACACAAAAGGCTGTTGGGTCTTTGTATCCGACATCAAGCCCCGCAAACACATCCATTTTAGCAATATCAATCTCTGAAAGGTCGGAAGTACATTCTTTGTAATCAAAGTTCCAAACTTGTCCTTCGTAAACATTAAAGTCAGCGAGATATTCTTGACTGAATTCTGCTTCTGACATTGCTTTTTTAGCTTCCACGATATCGGTTGGACTATGCCTCGGATTTTCGTGATAACTTGCTCTAATTGAAATCCATTCTGGGTATTCATCGTTATATCCTCTATTATAAAAGTCTGCAAACCAATTATTTCTTCCTCGAGGGGTAGATATGAATAATGCTTTACTGTTTTCTTTATCTAGTGTAGGTCTGAGTGCAATATTGAAAGCGTCTCGACCATCAACTAAAGCGGCTTCATCAAATATAATAAGATCATATGATCTACCTACACAAGAGTCTACCTGATTAATTGAGCCCATTCTTATAGTTGAACCATTAGATAGTTCAATTATTCTCTCCTTGGCATTATCCCTAGTTACTTCTAAATCAAAATGTTTTATAAGGTTTCTTTGTAAATCAAACGAAATTTGAGATAAAGAGTAGTTAGGTGACATTAAAAGAATATGCGTACTAGGAATTAAAGCCATCAACTGTCCAATTACATTGGAAATATATGTTTTACCTTGTCGTCTAGATAGAGCTGCACATACAAATCTATATTTTGGATTGTTTATTGCATTAATTAGTGCAATTTGTGATGGGATAGGTTCAATATTTAGTAAGTCTAAATAACCTTCTACAGGGAGCTTAAGGAAACGTACTGCTGAGCCGTAATCCATAATATTACTTGCAGTAATATCTTTTCTACTAAGTTCTAACATTTTCTAATGGATTGTATCGCTTTCAGGAAGTATATTTTTATCGATTAGACGATGCTTCTTTACCAAGTTATATATATGAATATAACCTCCGCACAAGTCCGCTAAAGCCCATTCTTCTTCAGTGAGTTGTGTGTCTTTGTCTTGCAGTTGCTGAAGCGTATGTATCGACGCTTCGGCTATATAATCTAGCCATTCTGCTTTATTAAGTCTTTCCATTAAAGTCTCCCTTGTAATAGAGTTATCCTTCAGTTAAACAAGCTACAAATTCTATACTACCTTGACTTGCATATATTACATCAGTGGATTTTTTTGCTAGAATTATTGTAGCATCTCCACTACCTGCAGCTCCTAGATTACATGTATGTCCAACTGTTCCTGCTGCATTTAATACAGATATAATTCCTGCAGTACCACCAGTATGTTGGCACAGTACTTTAGTAGCACCATTTATAGTTGATCCATTAGCAAAACTATCGCCTGCTGCTTCTTTTGCTGATAACAATTTAATTGCTCTCATTCTTTTCTCCTAACGCTTTTTGCGTCCTTTTCTTTTTCTCTTAGACTGGCGGTATTTAATAGCGCGAAGTCTACGCTTCGCAGCTTTCTTAGTCTTCGAGATTCCAGAAGTATTGTCTATCTTCCATCCGCCTTTTACCCTGCGAATAGGCATTTATTATTCCGCCAAAGCTTTTTCAGCTTCTTCTCGTGTGGCAAATTTCATCAATTTACCTTGTTTTCTAATTCTATACCAACCCCTACGAACTTCTATTTTAGAATCAAAATCAATCTTTTCTTCTTTCTCCGTAGTTTGTGCCATTTTGTTTTCATATTCAACCATTTAAGTCTCCTTAGGTCATTGCTGCAAATATCTCTACATCAACTGATGCGGTATCTGCTGCTAAAGTTAAGCTGTCTACACTTGCCCAGGCTGAAAAAGCAGCTGCTGAAGTACTTACTTCAACTTGAGGTCCTTCATCTGTTCCACCAATTATTACACTTTGTCCTTTTTCTACTTTAAAATAAGCAGTATCGGCACTATCATCTGATAAGCCAACAGTAACAAAGTTAGTATCATCTAAATTAGTGATTCTTAAATATGATACGTCTGCTCTAATTAGAGTTCCCGCTGAAGCGGCAGTACCAAATTTAAGAAAGGTAGTTGCGGCAGTTGTAGCTGTTACTATATGTTTATATATCTCATTTATACTAGCTACAGTAAATGAATTTGTTGCTCCTTGGTCTTTACCGTTGAGCGATATACTTTCCGTAACTGTTACGGTCAGTGTTGCGGCAGTAAGTGTCGTTGCCATTTATTTTCTCCTAAGTTCGCTCTTCGAATAAGCGATCTACTTTTTGGGAAAGTCTATCTATTGCATTCATTATGCGATCTAAAACGGTTTCCATTTCCATTTTAGAAACGTAGTCTCTACCAAGTTCTTCTCGTGTTTTATTTAATAGAATGTCTATTCTTCTTAATTCACCAATTTGTGCTCGTATTACGAGTATCAGAGGTCCGATAACAAGTGTAAGGACGGAGTTCCAAAATAAATACATATTTATTTCCATAGTTATAATTCCCTATTATTACTCAGGGTAATCATACCCTATTTCTAATCAATTTACCTATAATTAATCCATATTATATCAAAATATATGTTTGATGTCAAGTATTAAATTTTTGTTGCTATAAAAATAATCTTGTTTTTATATTTCGAGTGGTATATACCATAGTGTAAAAATTTTTTTATAAAATAGGACGAAAGTGTACTATGTTCTACCTCGTCCTATTTATTTTATTCTCTTAAATTTCCAATTTTATATGAATAATTTATAAAATTAGTGAAATTCTATATTATAACCCTGTTCGCCATGCAAACTGATGTCAAGACCTTGTTCTTCTTCTTCCTCGGATACTCTTAAGCCTATGGTTTTATCAATAAGTCTAAGAATAATGGCTGTTACTATTCCACAGTATATAACTGTAGCTAATACTCCGATTGCTTGAGCTCCAAGCTGCTGTCCTATTGTACTATGTAAAATTCCTGCTCCCCCGAAACTTATATCTGAAAGAACACCTGTTAATAGTGCTCCAACGATACCTCCTACGGCATGAACACCAAAAACATCTAAAGAATCATCATATCCTAGTGCTTTTTTGAGCGAAGTTGAAGCCATGTAGCAAAAAATACCAGCAAATAGTCCAATAACCATTGCACCTACTGGTCCCACGCTACCTGAAGCTGGAGTGATTGCTACAAGTCCTGCAACGGCTCCTGTAATAATTCCAAGAACAGTTGGTTTTTTATGAATAAACCATTCCATTGCAACCCATCCAATTCCTGCCATAGCTGTTGCTACTTGAGTAACTAACATAGCCATTGCGGCTGTTCCATCAGCAGCTAATTCGCTTCCTGCATTAAAACCAAACCAGCCTACCCAGAGCATACAAGCTCCTATAAAGGAATAAGCTAGATTATTTGGCTTCATTACTGCTTTACCATAGCCCTCTCGACGTCCAACCATTATACAAGCTACTAATGCGGCAACGCCAGCATTAATATGAACTACTGTTCCACCTGCAAAATCAATAATACCGAAAGAACTTAACCAACCGCCTCCCCATATATTATGACAAATTGGAGTATAGACAAATAGTACCCATAAAACACTAAATAGTAATAATGCAGAAAATTTCATTCTCTCTGCAAAAGCTCCAACCATAAGTGCGGGAGTAATAATAGCAAAAGTTGCTTGAAACATTACAAAAAGGCTTTCTGGAATTGTTCCTGCTAAAGAGTCTGCAGTAATTCCTTTTAAAAAGGCGGTATTTAAGCCACCCCAAAAAGGGTTTGGGTCTCCGAAGGCTAAAGAGTAGCCCGCGATCACCCAAATTACTGTAGTTAAACAAGTGATTGCTACACATTGTTTAAGAATAGATAGAATATTTTTACTTCTAACTAATCCTCCATAAAAAAGAGCCAAACCAGGAAGTGTCATGAAGAGTACTAAAGCGCTAGCTGTTAGCATCCATGCTGTATCTCCTGAATTTAGCTGGTCTGTATAACCTAATGAAGGGGTTAATAGTGCTGCCATTGACAGCGTGACTTTTGTCCAAATAGTTTTTAAATAGTTCATTTTTTATTATCCTATTATTAGTTAATATACCTGTATATAATATCAAAAATTAAAGAAAATGTCAAGAAATATTTTTTGAAGGTGAATAAATTGTAACTAGCTCCTTCTTTCCTTTTACTATTATACTGCCTATACTGTCAAAATCAAAATCCCTACACTTCTTCATAGTAGATTCAGAGATAATAATTTTCCACTCTTTATAATCGTTTCTTCCTGCTGTTGCTTCTAATCTAGCTGCTAAATTAACGGCATCTCCTATTACTGAATAGTCAAATCTTATCTCAGATCCCATATTGCCTACAATACAAGTTCCAGTATTAACACCTGTCCCAACATTAATGGGTGGTAGTCCTAAACCTTCTTCTTTAAATTGTTTATTTAATTCTTCGGTTTTTTTGTTTATTTCAATAGCTGATTTAACTGCCATATCTGCATGATTTTCACAATCTAATGGTGCATTCCAAAAAGCCATTATACAATCACCCATATATTTGTCTATAGTACCACCATTATTTAAAATAATTTTAGTCATTTTGTCTAAATAAGTATTAATTAGATCAACTAGTCCTTCTGGATCGTCTTTATTCTTATATACTTCTGATACGGGCGTGAAACCCATAATATCAGTAAACAAAAAGGTCATTTCTTTTCGTTCGCCACCAAGTTTAAGCAATTCTGGATTCTTTTGTAGCATTTCTACCATGTCTGGTGATAAATAAGTACCAAACTGCTTTTTAACCTGTCGTCTAAGGAAGAATTGTTCTATAAATGATCTGAAAGTAAGTACCGTCCAGTACAAAAAGCCAATAACTAGTACACCTGATATGTCTACAAGGTATCCTTGTCCAAAGTAATGTAAAGCCCCGTAGTAAAGTCCTATAAATGAAGCTATAAGTACCGGTAAAGAGAAGAACACGTTAGATGCTGTAAGTAATAGTAGTAAAACTAAACCTAAAGCTGCACCTAGCTCTGCTGTTTGAGTCCAAATCGGTTCTGTTGGACTTGTTCCTAGTATAAGATGATGTAAAACATTAGCTTGTATCTCATGTGGGTACATCATACCTTTTGTTGTAGGAACTGGATTAACAACTCCTTCTGCTGTAACTCCAAATATAACGAAACTTGCTCCTGTTATTGGATTTTCTAAATACTCTTTCGCACTTTGACGGTAGAAGTCTATATTGGAAGTCATCCATACTCGTGCATTAGCATCTGTGTTTACTGTAGGATAATTTGGTATTCGTAACCATTCTATACCTGTTGGTCCTGTCTTGATTTGATAGCTAGGATCGCCTACACCCACTCTTAGCATCTCTAAAGCAAAAGAAGGGTAAATACTTCCTTGTGCACTAACAGCTAAAGGAACTCTCCTTACTACTTCGTCTAGTTCTGGAGCACTTGTTATTAATCCTACGCCTTTTACTGTTTCACCTAAAACATCTGTTTGTCTTAATATTCCGAGATACCTAAATAAGTAGTTTTTTGGGTCTTCCCCAATTTGAGCAGTACCTACATGAGGTCCGCCCTCTGATGCCTGTATAGAAGCTGCATATGCTAATACAGTAGGAACTCTATCCATTGCATCTTTTAATTTTGCATCATTACTACCACCCCTAATATCTGGATCGGGCATCAATACTGTTATTCCCGGTACTGCGTTTGTTTTCCTTATTAATTCTGCATAAAGACTTCTTGGTAGTGGATATCCTCCGTATTCCTTTATTATCTCTTCATCTAAGTCTACTATAAGTATATTAGTGTTTTGAATCTTTGTCTGTGTTGACATCATCCAATCAAAAGATTTAAGTTCTAAAAGTTTAAATGGATATGGATTCCATATTAATAAACCAATAAAAGAAATACCTATAAATAGGTTTATTAATTTTTTCATATTAGTCCTGTGTTACTGTGATTGAACAACCACTCGAAGTTACACAGTTTTGTGTAAGACTATATGATTGATTTGTAGACCCTTGTTGTGTAAGTGTAAGATCTGTCTCTTGTGTTCCTTGAAGTGTAATTGTTGCTGTATGGTTTCCTGCTCCATACTGGTTTAAGTCTACGGTTGAATCACTAGAAGAGCCATAGTAATAAACTCTACCGTACATATCGCCTGATCCTTCTTGATCGACATTTGTATCTGTACTACTTGCGTGAATATCTAAATAAGTCTCATGTTCTCCATCGCCGTCTTGATAAATAGTAACAGTATTATTATTACCCCACACATGAGCACCATAATATGAATTATTAGTAAACTGTTCTACAGTTATCTCATTTCCTGTGCCGTCTACATCTCCACCCCAGCTTTCCCCGGATCCCCACCAAGGAACCCATGAGATAGTATTATTATTTCCTTTTTGACTAAAGTTAAAAGTGTTATTTGAATGAGCTGTAGAGAACTTAACTAAATTTCCATAACCTACTTGTTCAATATCAATGGATAAGTTGTCTCCTCCACTTACTTGGTCAATATGAACATGGTTATCCTCTGCTTGTATTTTTGACATAAATAGTATTAGTAATATAATGATTATAATTAGAGCTAGTTTTACATACCACGGCTTTTCTTTTTCGCCATAAGCTCTGGCTTTATCATATAAGCCAGTCTTTTCGCCAATTCTATTAGCCCAATAGTCTGGATCTAGTCTTTCTTTTAACCAGATTAAAGGGAAAAGTATTTTTCTGAGTGTTTTCATTAGTTTACTTGTACTATCTCAATGTTAATAGCTTGACCATCTCCAACTATAATGACACTTTCCTTTTCATCTGTTATAGTTTGAATTCTAGCATTAGCTTCTATAGGTAGCTTAATACTAATAATTCCCTGTACTTGTCTATAAAACCATATTTGTCCTGAATCATCAATTATAGTATTATATTGTGTTTCTTTATCAAATCCTGGTGCTGTTCCTGTTATGTCCGCTCCGTCAAAAGCAGCACCTCCTTTACCTCGCTTTCTCTGTAATAAGTCGCCTTCTTCTACAACCGCTAAAAGATCTTGTAAGAAGTCAACGCTGAGTAAGTCAATATCTAATTCTGAAAAACTCCAATCTTTATCTTCTTTTAAATGATCTGTTTCTAATTCATTGAACTCTAGAAAATCTGCTGTTAGTATATTACTTGCACTATTTTCAGTTCTTGTTTCTTGTACCGCTTGTGTAACTTCTGCTGGTGGTGCTACAATAAATAAATTATCTATCTGTGCTACCGTAACATTTTGAATCATTACTGGCTTTACAGGAGGACTTGAAATTGTAGAAACCATAGTAGCTTGAAAAGCCTCATCTAATACTACTACTCCAGCTTCATTTGTAACCGTTATTTCTCCAGAAGCATTTCCATTAGCATCTGGAAGTAATACAATTAATGATCTTCCTAATTCATCAATCGTAGTAGTAAAATCAGTTCCACGAATACCAATTTGTGCTGTAGGTGTTTGAATATCAATATTTGCTTTATTCATATTGCCAGACATACCAGAAGTAAATCTAGCTGTACCCATAGCAAATCTCATTACCATCTTTGATTTATTCGGATCTGGGTCGTATATTACTTCATCTATTAAGACCCTGCTATGTTCTGTTAATCTAAGACTAGACTTATCTAAAAACTCTATTGCTAGTCTTCCATTACCAGTATTTAATAAATCATATAGTAGTATTTCTTGATCTACATAAGCATCAATACTTTGTTGATTTCTAGTTAAAGCTGCTAAGCCGGTCTGTTCAATTATGTCGCCAATTTGATTGGCATATATAGTCGAACTAAATAATAGACTAGTTATCGCCAGTATCTTTTTGATTAATGGTAATTGTAGCATCTTCTGAATCAATCTCTAAATTAACGACACCTGAACAAGAAGTAACTCCTTGAGGACAGGAACCTGACTGTTGGATAATGTCTATATCACCATCATCGCCTGTATATTCTACAATTAGAATTTGATCTTCGTCTTTCTGAGTAGTAAGGAAGTTATTTCCATCACCAGTTAAATCCAATTCCCATTTATTATTATCTGAGTCAAAGACTTGTGTAAATACGTTCGATCCTCCAATTATAGTTAAATCATAATTTAAACTTTCAGATGAAGCTGCGCCACCTTGATCATAATTCCAAGTATTTGAGTCACCAGTTACATTTAAATCTAAATCTAAACTATCACTAGATCCAGTTGCCCCTATATTCCAATCGAATATATTACTACTTCCTGTAAAGATCATATCTATAGCAGACGAGTCTAGTATAATTGGTCCGAACACTTGGTTACTATTACCAATTTGATCTAAATTAAAAGTTATAGCTGAACCAGTAATAATCATGTCACTAGCTACTAAGCCACTTACAACAGTACCACCCAGTTTATTACCATAACCTACTTGATCAATAGTTAATGTCAAAGTATCACCAACTTGTTCAATATAAATCTCGTTGTCTGTTGCACTCTGAGCTTTAACCGTGCCTGAAAAGAAGGATAGTAAAATTAACCCCCCAACTATTAGTAGGCTTGTGTCTTTATTAATTGCCCAATTCTTCATTTTCTTCTCCCTCTGACTTTCGAATCTTCCAAAAGCCCCTTAGGTCGCCTTGCTCTATTAATGCGACCACTGCAGCTTCTATAGCTGCTCGGGTTGCAAAAGTAACGCTTTCGTTCTTTGCAACACCATCTTCATATTCAATTAGTTCTGTGTCTAAGTCAATAAACCTAAATACATCAAAACCAGCTCCATATGAAAGAATTGTTTTCTTTGCCTGTACATTTAATAAAACCTCTCCGGTCAATGTACTGACGCCTCTTAAACTTACTGATACGACATCTCGTCTATATTTAGTACTTCTTCCAATCCCGAGATATCTTGCGCCTCGTCCACCAGACTCTATATTTGTATCGTAACCTATTATGCCACCCTCTATTATTATGCCTGCAAATAGTAATGGCTGAATATCTTTATCTTCATCATGTTCTTCTCTAGTACTTCTTATAATTTGTCTTTCTCGTACTAGGTTATCTATGCCTGCTCTTTCTACCACCCTAAACCACGTTCCATACCCCGCTGTTTTTAAAGCATCTATTAACATCTCCGTTCCACCCTGCGAAACTGCAGTACTAAAACTAGCTATATTATCTTTGCTCTTTCTTTGTCCAGTTAAATCGTTAAAAGCATAAACTGCTACCACTATCTTATCTTTTGCAGGTGGTATCGTTTGTAATTGTTTATGTGTTGGAAGTATTATTTCTACAGCTTCTTCTCTACACTCCGAAATTGCTCTTAAAGCTGCAGTACATGAATCATTATACATGGGTACACTCGCACATCCCGTAAGAAAGAGTACTAGCAATAAAGCCAGTAATTTCATTAGAAACCTCCAGTACCTACCGGAATAGTAATTGTTGTTGTACTTCCTTCCGAGTCTGTGATTGTCATTACTATAACATCTTCACAAATACCATCTGAATCACATTGGTTAGATCTTTCATAGTTTATCTCATTACCTTCAAGTGAAAAACTACCCATCATAGAAGCAGCCTCATTACCAAACATATTATCTACTAATTGTTTAGATAATTGAGCATATATTCGTGACTCTAAGTTACGGATAAATTTTGCTAGAGTAGAGTTTGACTCTTCTCTTTCTGCTGCTTTAAGTGCAGATTCTATATCATCTTGAATTTCATCTCGTCTCGATTTTTCTTGATTTTCTACAGTAAGATAATGAGCAGAAGAACCTATCCCGCTAAAGGAAGGGTTTTTAAAACCGTGTACTATTTCATCTGCAACGGTTGTGGTAGATAATCCTGTTAATAGGATTATTAAATAAAATTCTCCCAATTTCATTTCCTTTTCTCCTCTTCCTCATTTTCTTTCATCTGAAGAACCGTGTCTACTTTTTCTTGTAGACGTATCATATCATTATCGAGCATTCTTATTTGATCAATGAGTTTGATTAAACCCATATGCATACTTTTTATAGCAGGATTAATTACATTTATAATTGTTCGCCATACATAATATACAAAATAGCCTAATCCAACGGCTATTATTATAGGAAATCCAAATTGTTGAACGGCATAGATTACTTGATCCATTAATCACGCCTTACATCTATAGTACCATCTTCAACAAAATTTTCTGCTCTTGCAATTCTAGCTAAATCAGGTGGTAATCCTAATGCGGCTGAAACAGCGGTATCTAATTTGATCATATCATTATTCATTGTTTTAATTCTGGTAACTAAAGACTTACAAAATCCTTCTAAAGTCTTTATCTGATTTACAACTCCATTCATTATTTGTTGCATAATTAAAAAAATGAAAAAACCCATAACTAGTGCTCCAGCTATCGGTGCCCCCACTTCTGCTATAAGTACAAATATGTCTGCCATTATATATTATGTGGTTCTGATGCCATATAATAAGATCCATAATACAATGAACCAAAAAATGACCTCAAATTTGGGATTATAAATTCTCATTTAATTCTCAGATTTTAATAACTTGTCCATTAATTTCCCGTAGTTACCTTGACCAAAAGGTAATTCTGAATTAATTTGAACATTGTTTTGTGTTTTAATTCTGCCTACCCTATACTTATCTATTTCTGTCTGGGCTTTTATTTCGTCCATTCTCATTTTATGAGCTAGATGTATAAGATCAGCGAGATCCTTATTAGAGTACATTTCTGATTCTTCTGCCTCTTCAAATTTCCTATCAATTAGTAAATCTAAAGCTTTTCCTAATTTAAATCTGTTCCTGTAACCTAAATCCATATAAACTGAGTCTATATACTGCTTGATTTCACGTTTTTGCAGCGTAGATACTATGATATCTTTAGGCACTTTTAATTCATCGCTAACATCCTCAACGCTTCCGCTAGTAAGGTAACTGTTAGCAATTTCGAGTCCCTCGGGACTCATACGGGTTGTAATTTCTTTTTTCATCGTCTTATTATAACAAAAGCATACCATTTTGTCAAGAAGTATTTTTTTGCACCTTAAAAAATTTTTTTAAAGTTACACATGTGGGGGAGCGAGAGCGAGAGGGAGGCACTATGGTCTATTAACCGCCCCTACCGGCCCCGCCGCTCTGAAACCCTTACTGTATAAGGGTTGCGCAAGGGCGCGCAAGAACGCGCAAAATATAAAATAAATGTAAAATAAATTGTGTTATAAATCAATCACTTACAAATTAATTTCTGTAAAGGGTTGACTTTTATCTCATGAAATGAGATAATATGTATATGAAAAATAAAAATAACAACAATAATTCTCTAGACTTAACTGACATTCGTAATAGGATATCTGGCGAGAATAAAAGCCCTCTAGATTTAACTGACATTCGTAATAGGATATCTGGCGAGGGCTTAAACCTTTGGAGAATCTAATGGACTCAATTAATCTTACTTTCGGCTTATTTGGTGCGTTCCTTGTATGGATGGCAATAGACCAACTACTAATCTTTCAATATCACACATCATGTGAAGAATTGGTAAAAAAACTTTTTACTAAGGTTTTCAAATGAAACAAACACTTAGACAACGCGCAATTCTTAAGGCTGTGAATGATGAATACAGAAAGACCTTTGCATATAAACTATTCATAGCTAATAGATTTTTAGCTCAACTTAAACTTAAACTTAAAAGGACAACAACATGAATATAGAATTTTGGCAAAAACAACTTAAAGAATTTGATGAACTTGAAGAGATAGCACACTCTTTATATTCTAAACTTCTTAATGATAAGAACTCCACTCAGGAATGTTGTGATAAAGCCTTCCTACTATGTGATGCTATTCAGGGCAATAGGTTCACTTGTCAGCACCATATTATACACCTTCAAATGGGTAAGACTCATGACGAGGTTATAGAGGATTATAATGAATATCCTTATAGAGGTAGCGCTGATAATCAAAGCGATGAGATGGATGCTCTCGCTTCTATAGGTTGGGCAGAAGACGAATACTACTGAAACCCTTATAGGTAGGGCATTTCAAGGGCTCGCCGCGCCGAAACGC
>Ga0080013_1002858_pt1 | contig 19331 bp, 9 predicted proteins | sample ETNvirenome_6_85_FD_69236 | JGI IMG/M metagenome (GOLD analysis project Ga0080013, IMG submission 69236) | Marine viral communities from the Pacific Ocean - ETNP_6_85 (SPADES assembly) (version 2) | ecosystem: Environmental > Aquatic > Marine > Oceanic | place: Pacific Ocean | collected 2013-06-19 | reverse complement strand
CAATACAGGGTTATCTAATTCAGGAGGATTCATCAAATCTGCTCCTACTACTCCTGCAACTGCTCCTCCTGCGGCTCCATAAGGTCCTACCAAAGATCCTATTGCTGCTCCACCTGCTGCCATTCCTCCTGTAAGGAGGGTGCTGCATGAGGATAAGAGTAGGAGAGGGATTAGGAATTTCAAATTTAAATTAGCCTACAATTGAAATGTTATTTAGCAAAAAGTGTGGGTACATCCGGGCCAGCATTCCCCAACCCGAAGAGTCCTTTGTAGCGACTATATTACTTGTGGAAATATTAACAACGTCAGTAGTTGTTGGATGATCCGTGCCACCCCAAAAAATTGGAACTGAAATCTCTGTGGACATACCAGGGGGGGAGGCGTGGTCTGGCTCCAGGTCGTTTTCCCAACCAGTGTCGGGGCCTTTCCAGGCGCCACTATTTGTAGACATTTTGGTTCTTCCGCATTCGGTATTGATAGAAAGCGATGGCCGTTCGGGACCATAGGACATAAAGGCCCAATTGTCGGAGGAGTTTTGGAATATATCCCTATAGAGCCAAACTACGTTTTGCCACAATTTAGTATTCTCGGAGGTTGACATGAAATTCGCGGTCGCATAATTAGATGCTTGTCCTTCAGGGATAGTCATAGTGATGGAGGCAACTCTTTGATTAATTCTTTGATAACTTGCGCCTGCGTTAACCGCCTGCCACTGAATAAGAAGAACAAGATCTGCAGTAAATTTATAATTTTTCAATCCCGCTTTGGAAATAATCTCATAAAGGTCAAGATCTTTATTTTGGTCTAAGGCGTGAATATTTTGGTTAACAAAGTTTATGTAGCCGTTCCAGTCAGGGGAGCGAAAAGAGGTACGACTCTCATTCCCCGCAATAAAACATTCATCATCAGGGGTACTGGACTCCTCGTAATAAAACCTCGCCGCATCTCGGTTGGATAATTTTCTAAAAACATCCAGAGCAGCTGGAACAGTTCTCCAGTAGCCATCAGAGTATTGCAGCATATCATTTTCCTCGGGCTCAGCCCCAAACAAATTTTGCCAATGGGTACCATGATATTGCAAAATACTGCCTTGATTCGGCGCGGCGCCAGCACCAGCATGCCCGTGTACATCTTCAAGATCATCTAAAAAAGTTGCTGGGGTTTCAGGTTTCCAGAAACCACCACCCCCAGGAGTATAAGTAAGAACTTGTTTCTCAGTAGGAGCATCCGTAGAAACATTAGCAAGATCTTCCAGCCTGCGGAATGTCCAAGGTCCAGCTGCACCCTTACTAACCCACCTCTCAGTTGCAAATCTATCCCCTCCTTCAAGATCATTAGGGATAGAAGCTACGATAGAAGTAATAGCTTGTAGCAATCTCCTATCATTTTCTAAAAGATCTTCTAAAGGAAGATTATCTACTTCGTAGTAGTAAGGATCATTCGGCTTGTAATAGCGAATTGGATCGATTAGGTCTTCAGGATTAATTGCCATTATAGTAGTCTATCTAAATCAAAAATATTGAGGGATCTTACACCCTTACCAAAGGATACTTCATTTGTGGAATCTCGTCCTTCACCACCCACTACTGGGTCCGTGCTAGAATTATAGATTGACACAAACCCAACTCGTGGATTTGCACAATGTTTAGCATTAGCAAACAGATCAGAGGCTGATCGATCTAAGAAGTTTCTCATGTACGCGTTAGAATCTCCATGGATTACAGGAACTGGACCTTCTCTGTACCCACTTTCAACTCCTGTGCTTGGTGTTTGAATACTTCCGTATACTCCACCGAAAACAACAGCTCTTCCTTGGCCTCCAGTATTTTCATACTTGAGATAATGGCCATAATCATTGGCGGACACTGCGTCTACAGAACTCGCCGTTATCATATACCCTTGTCCTGTAATCTGATCTACTGGACTACCTCCCATGGAAGATGCGTGTGCAATTCCGTTTCCTGCGTTATCGTTATGTGTGTTTAGTTCGTGGAAGCTTTTTACAAGTCCACGCGTTCCGAATACAAGTCTAAACGGTCCATGGTTATGGTACGTACCTGCTCCAAGAACTGCACTACCAGCTACTCCATTTGCCCCGTAATAATCAAGGGCTGTTTCGTTGTTCCATCTTCCAGCGGGACCGTGATACTTCTGAGTGCCAGCAGCGGTTTCGACTGTGAGTGCTGAGGGGTTGTTATCGTTTACCAACACGTTTGCCGCGTGAACTCTGGAGTTGTCAGATATGTTCCAGAAGTACAGGTGGGAACCCGCTCCACCGCTGGATCCGTATCCATCTACGTGTTCGTTACCTGACCCTTCAACATTATAGTAAACCCCGGAAACAGCAGAGGGATTTACCCCCATTGGAAAGTTGACGTAATTTACATCTACTTTACTCGATCCTACTGCCCTAACACACATTCCTCCAGTAGCTATATCATTCTGATTACCCATTGTACCTGTAACCTGCATGGGGAAATAAGACCCTGAAGTGGCAGCTGGATTTACGCCTGCTTTCTCTGGATGAACAGAACTGGCACTTATAGTCAAAATATCAGTTGTGTATCCATTTGGGAAAAATTGCATATACCCACCACTTGTGTGCAATGGAAGATTTCCGACAAGTGGAAGACCAGTGGGAGGATCCGTGCTAAGAGCCCAACTATCCAAATTCGCAGATGCAGCGTGGATGGAAGACCCTCCAAGACCATACATTTCAATTTCAGAATTATTATTTGCAACTAGACAGGCTCTTAGAGAGTGCAAGTTTACTTTTGTATGATTTCCAGCCTCACCACTAAGGTTGTAAGAAATATTATCATAAAGATTAGAGTTCTCATCCTTATTAGGAATAAAGGAAAGTTTTGAATTGCTGTTAGCAAGTGCAGCAACTCCAGCACCTGAAATCTTTGTAGGTCCGCAGAAAGTAATGTGTGAGTTTCTATCAGCGGCTGCTGCTGCTTGAACTGTATTCAACAAATAATCGGTAGTTGAGTAAGTACCGGGATTTGCCTGTTTATAAATCATAGTGGAAAAATACTTTGTTCCAATTAGCTTAGCAGTAGAATTATCAGAAACTCTCAGAGCATGACCCATCACAGAAAGATCTGGAGTGGAATGTCTCATTGCTGCACTGAAAGACACTAGTTCTGCGTTGGAACCTTTATCAATCCAAACATATGGTTGGGTCATTGTAGAAACAGGGTCATTTCCTTCCAAACCCATCATTCCATTTGTTATACCAGATACTAATCCCTCTCCCCCGAAATTACCCAAAACATTATACGCGTTCGATAGCTTAGCAGGATAAATAGAAGACCCTTTGGTAGCCCTTATTTGGGACTCTCCGTTATAAACAAAAGAGAGTGCAGGTTTAGAGTATCCTTGTCCGGCAGCTTGGAAAGATACTTGATGATGGATATTATCTGCATGTCGATACCCAGCTCTATACTTTTCAGCTCCATAGGCATACTCCCAATTTGAGTTTTTAAGTAAAACTCCTTCTTCTTGATTTACTCTAGCGTGTAACCCAATACACTTAAGATTAGAGTTTTCGGCAACCAATCCTGGACCTGCATTCAAATATACTTTTGGTATTCCATTATATTCGAAATTAGAATCAACTAATTTTATTCCAGCCTTGGCGTTGTTATGGGCTTGGATAAAAGTGGTTTGATGGTCACGTGCATTGATGCCAGCTCCTAAAGGAGAAGTAGTCCCCTTAAACCCTCCTTGGTTAGCTGCAGTGTTAGTATGTCCTCCTACTCCTCCAGCAAGTGTAGAGTTCTCCATTAGGATTCCGTATCCTGAACGAGCAAACTCGTAATGCTTATGTCCAGGGCTTGAATGGGGAGAGTTTGCAATGTCTGAAGAAGTGTCGAACACGATTCTAGAATTACTCAAATACAGTCCTACTCCAGAAACAAAGGAATCGATATGATCTTCAGAATGGTAAACACTAGAATCCCCTCGAACTATTCCGGATGTAGGGTAATTCCTATATGCAATCATTCCCTCTCGTACAAAAAGATCTGAGTTTAAGGCTTTGAATCCGAAAAGTTTATTTCTAACCGAACCACAACTTTCCAAATCTACCCTGGAATTTTCAAATTCAAACCCTGCATAGGATGTGTGTTCAAAGGTATTGACTCCACTTCCTGTAGCTCCGTCCGCCAATATGCCTGTAAGTTTGATGGGGGTTCCCCCACAGTTCTTTACCGATACTTTAGAGAAACTATTTCCATAAGCATGAACACCTAGTGGAAGTCCATAAGTAAACTTTGTCTGTAGGTCAGATAGAAGCTGAAATGTTGTGCCTGATGGCGTTGAATGTGCTGAAACATCATTACCCAAAGTGGTAGGGTCAATTTGGGAAGCATACTCGGCAAGATTGAATGTTCCTGGAAAAACTCCAAGCGCAGTGGAGATAAAACCAGCACCACTTACAACAGAGAAAGTTGTGTCTATAGGCAGTGCAGAGGAATCCGTGGTAAGGCTAGCTAAAACTTTTCCTTTATCGTTCCAGCCTCCAGTTCCAGAAGTGAAACAATTGGTAGCGATTCTAGTAGAAGATGCATCCTGTATATCGGAAAATAGTTTCGGAGCAACAAACCCTTGAATTTGAGAACTAGCAGAAAGAATTCCTGTACTAGCTTGACGAACAGAAGCGTCACCCACCAAAACATTATTTCTATAGTTGTCAGGCCAAGCTTGTCCGAAATTCCTATTTATAATCTCCAACTGACCATCGCCTTCACATTGAATTCCATGAAGGTCTAGAGCCCCCAGCTCTCCATATGAACAAATCTCAACAAGAAGTGGAAATGTAAGTCTTTTTGGTATGCGATCCACGATATTTTGAATGCTATCGTATACGCTAGAGTCGGGGTCTGCAGTGGAGGATAGTACTAATGTAGCACCTGTAATGCTAGAAGTTCCTCCTGCGGCTTGAAGTAAGTAGTTTGTACGAGATTCAAGATCTTCAATAGGAAGATTATCGGTTTCCCAGTTGTAAAAAGAATCAGCATCGAATTTATAAACATCCCCAAACCCAAAGTTTAGAGTGTCGTACCCGCCGGAACAAGAGTTAGTAGTCATATCAGAAAGTTATTGTCCATTTAAAGGTTAGAGCAAAAGTGGTAGTTTTTGAAATTGCGGGAAAATATCTGTATGCACATAGAAGAGATCCTTTTGTACCCACTGAAGTTTCAAGGTCTAGAGGATCACTTGCAAATAATCCAATCTCGGTTACACTTTTTCCATTTCCAGTATCAGTATCTAAATCAATAATGTAAGTTATCTGATCTGTAGAAACTTTTGTTATAGCTTCGGGACCTAGCTCTGCAAAAGTTTGAGTGGTTGTTCCCCCAGACCCGTCAGTATTGTAATGAGAGCGTAGCCCAAGAGGGGTGTTTCCGTAGTCACTCTGCGTGAACTGCGTTTCTAGTTGCGTAAGAGCGGAGGAGGAATAGCTTACAGAACCTGCGGTTCCAAGTTGAAAATACTTAATCTGATACTTTTCTATACTCGTGCCAGGGCTAAGATTACCAAACAGCGTGGCGAGAGTTACACCCAACCCAACAGTAATAACGTTGTGGTCAGAAAATACAACTTCCTTTGTACCATCTAGGTACGTTTTGATAATCTCAAGATGTCCTTGCGGCTTGAGAGTTTCTACAAGTGATTTAGAGCTCATTAGAATTTAATTCCCCATACTATAGTTATATAATCATTATAATTTGTATTCTCTGGTATCTTTATTGATCCCGGAAAAAATATTTTTTTAGCGAATAACTTAAACACTGGGTTTTGGGTTGTATCTGATAAGTTATATAGACTCGTCGTATACGGAGTACCCGACGATGAAACCCAGAACGGAGGGTTCCCAAACTCATCACCAAGTTTCTTCGCAGTCTTTTCATAATCCAAAGTCCATAAACCTATGGAACCAAGTCCTCCGTAGTAATAATCCAGAAATTTAAATTCATTTGCCATCAAAGATAATCTGTATTGTACTTCTCTACCATTTCCAGAAACCCATCCTGCTTCAGGCATAGCAGATACTGTTTCGATAGGCGTAGAAGAAACTATAAATCCTGCGCTTGAATCAAGAAGTCTTTGCGTAGATCTTGCTCTAGGATTCTCCAATATAAAACCATCACTATTGATAACGCTTACCCTATTCAAAGTTCCACTAAGAGTACCTGAAAAATTATTTGGAATTCCGGGTGAATCCGGAGCTCCAAAAGAAGAGGATGCCATGAAAATTCCGCTTCCAGGAAGATAGCAACCATGTTGAAGAATCTGTTCGTCCGATAATGATGAGGAGTCTTGGGTTCCAGAGAACTCAATAAAATTAAGATTATGTCCTAGCCTTGCAGTTCCAGCACCAGAAGTTTGTAAGGTTTTATCCGTAGGATTAGCTCTCTCTGGAAGAAAGCCACTCACATCTTCTGCAGCTACTGTTTTATAGTATCTAAAGTCTGCAAGTTTGAAATTAGCATCATCAGCATTGGCAGTAGGTTTGATTTGAAAAACCCACCAAGAAGAATCACTTACACCACTAGGATCTGGAACGATAACTTCACCCGACAGATAATTTCGAAATGGATAGGTTGAACTCGTAGTGTTTTGGGTTACTGTCTCCTCCAACTCCGAATCACTACCATATTCCTCCACGGTTCTCCATGTTTTGGTGGAAAAATCATAGGCCTTTTGAGAGTCCAAGTGAGCAGTTCCATTAGTAACAGTCTCATCATCCAAAAGAGATACTTTGAATGCTAAAGTACTAATGTCCGATTCGTAATGATCAAATGAAAAAGTAACCGCATCACCTTTAGATAAATTTAAATCCTTGTGCTGTATTCCGTAATAAAGACTTCTAGGACTCCCGTCACTTTCCCTATAAGTAAAATCTACAAACTTATCTCTTATCTGAATACTAGCGTTATCCCGAGTGGTGCCTGCATTATACATCACCCATCTATTTTTTACATGTTTGATAAGATGGTCACCGATCCAAGCGTCGGTTTCCGAAGTTCTAGAATCACGCAAATCTAAATCAGGATAACTTGAATCCAGCATAGTTGCGGAATCCACAAGTTTTACATCATGTATTGTAACAACTCCTGGCACTACTCCGATCTTTAGCCTGTAAGAATTATCTCCCTCTGGAAATCCCCATACAGGTCCGAGAGAAGAAGTCACGATACTCCCGTTAGTTCCAGAGAAATAGGCTGCAGGTGTTCCACTGAAGGCATGCCAATGCCCTCCACCGTTATTATTGAAGTCGTGAAAATCTTGTGTTTGTTCACCCCACAGATGTAATTGTCCGGCACGAGTAGTTTCTGTTGCATCTGTACTATACTTGACCAGCACGTGATACACTTTGCCTACGTCTATATCAGAGAAGGTCTTCCCCACGTTAGTATTACTTTCGGGCCAAGTAAGATCAGAGGCTTCATTGATAAAAATTCCCCCTCCAGAAGCGGGATCAACAAGCCGCATAACGGAGGAGTCTTGTGCATAGGTATAATCCCACCCAGGAATTGGACCTAGAGAAATTCCTTTGAAGAAATACTCAGCAAATACGTTAGATTTTCCATCTCCAGCAATGTTAAGTTCTATAACATCCCCATCATTGAAATCTGAAGGGATGTATACTGGTATACTTGAAAATGTCCATCCTGCAGTTGCTTGTACGAGCTGCTTCTCTTTAGAACCATTCCACCTATCATCTGTTTCAGGTTGCTCACTCCCAAAAGGGAATTGATAGTACAGGCCTTTTGTTAGATTTCGAAGAGTTATTTGTGCTTCATCTGGAAGTGGGCTAGAAGGGCTTCTCGACCAAAAGTTCAGGAATAACTGTTTAGAGTCATTACTTCCCTCACCACCGTAGGATGCTAATGATCCTGGAAGGATTATTTCTTGGGTAACCATTGCTGTAAGGTTAGGGGTGTCTGCGGTATCCCACCCAGGTTTAGAGGCTTTCAAAGCAATATACCCTTCTTCCGGCTCATCAGAAATCTGAGCATCCGCCGAGGCTATAAACCTAACACTTCCGGTTACGTTAAAATCGTCTAAGATATTTTCAGACTCAGTACTTAGGTAGGAGTGGGAAGTCCAGCCTTCAAAACTTCCAAGTCCTAACAATCTTCCTTGTTCGTATGAATGAACATTTTGTCTTCTAAAATCAGAATTTATTAGAAGAGACTCGCGTAATTTGAAATCGTTATTTGAAAAAATTTCAAGATCTAAATCTATAAGCTCTACATGTTCAATCTTTAGCTCAGAAAATACATCATCTGAAAATCTAGGAAGTAAAAGATCTAATGTGTATTCAAAAGTGAGACCTCTAGAATCAATATCCGTATTATATTCTGGAATTCTAAACTCTACGGCAAATTCTTTTGAATCCTTACCTAGATTTATTCTATTGACTGGAGCTATGGTGGTGTATTCTTTTACGAACTGAAATCTCTTCTTATCAAAATCAAAATGCTCTATTGCTCCTTGAGAGTACGTAGTACTTCCTCGTCTGGAAAGTCTTAGTTCTATAGGGTCCGTACCTGAGCCTCGAACCAAAAATCTATAATTAGTATTTACTTTTAGGGATACAGACTGAGATATTTTTACTTGTTCATCTGGCTGAGAGGATTTGAATACTAATCCAGAATCATAGGATATTGTAGGGTCTCCTTTTAGGGTTGTAAATGTCCAGTCAGTACCTCCAGAAACTAAAGACTCTTTGAAATTTCTATCTGTAAGAACCCTTGCTTCGGCACCTGACACAAGAAGATTGGGAGAATACCCAGAAAAATTCCAATTAGTGGTGTAAGGTTGTAGGTGGTGTATGGAAGTACGAGACTCAGAATCTAACATTCCCCATGCGTTAGCAGGGTAGAATCTAGAATCCCTATAATCAAAGGATTTAGCCGGGGGTCCTAAAGTAATAGCTTTGATATCAAAATTAGACGCATCAAATCGATGTGTGGCGATAGAGGATACAGCGGAAGGGGATGTAGGAAGAGTTAGCATATTTACAATATGCTCTTTGGCACCATCTACAATCATATTATGGTCCTCAAATAGGAGCTCTTTTCCTGATTCTCCCTCTTTATAGATTTCGATGAAGCCTTCCATTAATCGTCACTAAACTCAAAAATAACCCCAGATACTCCGCCAAGTATGGACGATGTATTAGTTCCTGCGGAGGAAGCCTCGATATAATAATCTCTAGACCCTCCACTCGTTAGATAGTATCCAGAAGAATCGGTATGATCTCTAGAAGATTTTCCATCGTTCGCTACATCGAATTGAGAAAAAATACTTCTTGCCTCTTCCAAGGTAAAATCTGACATTTGATACCTATAAGAGTCATCAATAATAGAAACTTCGTCTAAAATAATGAAACCTCCAACATTATTAGAATTGCAAACTTCTACATGATAAGGAGTATCTATACCATGTAATTTACGACCTAAACGTCTAAAAAGATTATCCTTTGCAGAGTAAGGACTTCTATAATTTTTAGTATTGAAATTTAGGGTTTTGGTTTTCCATGGTCCGTCGTTTTCCACTGTAAAACCAGACAGGTCAATAAAACGCCACCCATAAAAACCTGTTGTTCCGTCAAATACTTCCCAATTTTGACTATCAAAATCGAAGTAATACTTCTTACCGTCTCCATAGTCTGTACCCTTCAGGAACGGAAGTGGATCGGTGACTACTCTCACGCCTAGTTGCATATCCGGCACAGAGGTTGTTGTATCCTGCATTCCCTCTTGAGCTCTTACAGTAAGAGAGTAATCGTGTTCGGGAACTAAAAAATTATCCCGAACGGTTCCAGACGATGTGATAGAAAGTCGTTCTATCGAAACATTGTTGGTTACAGTAGTCCAATTTGGTGCTCCCGTCGAAGGTCCATGAGGAAGTAAAGTAATACTGTAAGAATCACCCTCATTGAACACAGAGCTGGGAGTAACCTCTATGATTCCAGAACTAAAGAAATTGAATCCTGCAGATGCACATAAGGCACTAGCAGTGACATCTCCCCACTTACCGTCGTAGTGGGCAAGTTTATTCTGAGTGTCATTTCTAAAAATAACCCTTACGCCACTACAGGTAACATTATCTGATTTCAAAGAGTAATTTATCTGATATGTCTTTCCAGGTTTAACTCCAACGATATTACTTTGCTTGATAGCAGCTGAGTCCGAGTCTCCCCACACACCTTCCCCAGATACGGTAGCAACGATAATCTTATTCTGCGTAACAGGATCTGTGCCAATTGAGCAAACAGAAATTCCACCTTCAGAAAGTCCGGTACCTTGGTTCCACGACTCAGAGGATGTGTAATCATACAAACCCCAATTTGACACAGAGGACAGTGGAAATATAACACTACTCGGATCTCCTACGGCGTAAGAGAAGTCGGGATTTTTTGTAAGGCTTTTCCCTTTATCCAACGACCATCTTAGAAATAAAACATCTTTTCCTTTTTCTCCTTCGTGTCTAGTATCTGAGTACAGGGAAATACTACCTCCTTTAGAAAGAAATAAATTATTGCTTTCGGGATCTAAACCATTGAAAGAATTTCCAGAAGAATTAGCAGAGTTGTACACGGCAAAAGGACCATGTGAAAACTCAGTGGTAGGGTTAGCTCTAGCAACAACCGAAACATAATCAATAAGGCTATTGAGACTTTGGTAATTGGGATTCGTTAGACCCATATCCCAAGTAGAAAGATCATCTGCATACGTCTCAAGAGAAGTTTGTGTAATTACAGGATCTGAGGCTAGAATAACCTCATTGCCTGAAGCGACGTAAGATAAATCACTACTCCAAGGAGCAGATGCAACGTGTGCCCATTGAGGGTGAGATGAAATTTTAGTGCTATTAATTCCAGACTCCAACCCAAGAAGAGTTGCGTTTTTACTAGCAAGCCTATCAAACGACAAGAAATTCCCGTTCCAGACTAGGGGTCCATATGCGTGATCGAGAAATCCTGGACCTCCGTCGAGATATGTTCGATCTTCGAAATTAAGGGTATTTGTATACAGTTCTCTAGTTGTTAAAGAGCTAGAAAATTTTCTAACATAATCATAGTAACCCCTGTGCATTTTAGTTGAAAATGCAAAATTTCTAAATAAGGGTTCTCCTAAAGATACCGTCTCGTCTCTTCTTTCTGAATCTCTAATAGTTCTACCTATGATCGATTTTCTCATGCGATGAATATCATCTCTAGTAATTGCTGCTTTACAGTCCGTTTTGAAAATAGCCCTACACGGGAAAGTAGAAGATACGTCTATTCCATAAAATCTGGCGTCTATATCAACAAATTGAGATCTGTCGTTATTCCTGTTCCAACTATTTTGGCCTGGATTTTTGACAACCAAACCTGAAAGTGCAACGCCATTAGAAGCATCATATACCGCGGAAGCAGCCCCTTTCGTGGAAAAGAATTGACTAGAAGAGAAATTATACCCTAGAGGAATATACTCAAGAGAAATCATTCCTGGAACAGCAGGGTTTAGTCCAGAGGTTCCAGCGAAAGAATAGGAGATTGGCATTGATTGCCCATTTCTAGTGTACAGCGGGGCAGGAAGATTGTTGCGTAAATTTCTTCTACGTGCTGACGTGCGTGGGACATTACTATACGATACGGCAGAAAATCCTGCTGATACATCTCCCGATGCAACTACACCTGCGGAAATATAATTTACAGCAACCGACTGGTCAAAGTCATCGTCTGTAGGTAAAACAACTCCAATACAAATCCCGTCATCATTGTCTACCGCTAGGTAAGTATCCTCAAATTGCCCGTCAAGGTACATTCGAACTATAACATGGAAGGGAGAGAATTGACGGAAAACATCCATCAGAGAAGCCATGATATTATCCGTAGGGTAGGAAATACCGTCGAAGAAGTACTCCAACGAACTAACATTAACTCTGGATATTACCGTTGATCCCTTAGAGTTCCAAGAATCGAAGAGACTCAAAGATTCAGAGTCTCCCCTTCCTATAACATCATCAAAATTTGGGGGGGTGCTTAGGGCATTAGTGTAGTACTTCCATTTTCTATTCTGACCAGACATAAACTGGCTTTCGAATGCCGCATTCATAATAGAATTACTAAGTGCACTTGCGGTTGACTCCGTAACTTCCAGACCTCCCTGATCTTTAGTTCTTACTAGAATTCCAGAAAGGACACTCGCCTGTTCCCTTGTAATCTTAGTAGTTTCATAAAACCTCTCATTTTCCCAAGGGGGGACTTTTACAAGTTTGCCTCTATGGGAGAACAGAAATGAGGGATCCTCTGGATCCCATGTAGTAGCAGAAAATACAGTTCCATTTATAGTAATAGCACTTGTAGCATCTTGCAACTTGTCTAAAACATAATCCGTTGCAAATCTATAGTTGATATCTTTACTTTCAGAATCAAAATTATTAATTCCAACAAGGGTTGCACTGGCTTGGTTATAGTTAGGATCTCTTAGAACTTTAGATTCAGTGGCAATAGCGTAGTAAATTTGCCGAGGAATAAAACTCTCCCATGTTTCTTCTATGCCTGAAGCGGGATTGAATCCTGATTCTGGGAATAGCAAAGTAATTGCATCCTCTAGACTTCTCCTCGTACCTTTTGCTTTGTATAGATGTATTGCGTGTCGAATTTGAGCTCTCCACCTATCCACATCACCTGTTAGAAGTTTCCACCCAATCAGACTTGATAAGTACTGTAAAAATTGAGGGGGGCATGATTCTACAGATAATAAGTCTCCTAAGTCATCTACAACAGTGTTCATATCGTAGAATCCAAAACTAATAGCTTTTAGAAATTTAGAAAATGGGGCAGCAGCAACCATTTTTCTAGGAAAGGATGATTCTCCTAAGGTTAGGAACGTAGTTAGATGATCATCAAGTTCAGTAGAAGCATCATCTTCTTCGTTATACCAAATACCTATCAGAGTCTTCAGCCTGTCAAGATGCTGTGTTCCCGACGTATAAATTCCAGCAGAAAGAGTTGAGTCTGCACCTCTAAGATCTGTAGGCAGGTAATCCGTAAAGGTTGTAGTAACCTCTCTATTTCTCCATAAATACTCAAAAAGGTCTGATATACCATCTTTCTCTCTATACGTCTTTCCTCTGAATAATCCGGACACTACAAAATCAGTTATTCCTGTAGAGGGATCATAACCTCCAGCAGGTCCTGACGTATTCATAAAATACATCCAAGATAGAGTATCAATGAGATACTCATGAACTAAAGGTGCAGAGCTGACAGTAGAATTTAATCCTTCAACTCCAGAAACAAATGCTGGGGAAGGAGAGTTTAGTGTTATCGCTGGAAGAAGCGTTGCAGATACAAAAGATTTAAAGTCTGCCTCGTTCTCATAATCAGAGAACGAGACGTTTAGAGCTTTTAGAATTTTCTTCTCAAAAATGTAAGGTTTTACATTTGTTTTATTATTTCTAATTACAAAATGATTTCTTGTGGCAGTAGTATCATATGCACTAACATCAAAAATAGTATCAATGTCATTAGCAGTTTTTAGAATCTTACCTAAAACCTTGTAGAGGATATCTTCCTCACTACCATAAACTGCATAGTCTGTATCTTCGTATAAACCAGGTACGGAATTTCGAACTACATCAATGTAGTTATGTTGATGATACTTTTGAGAAGTACCTTTCTTTCCAAATCCTGACTTGCGAGGCATATCTTACACGTATTCCACGTTGATTTCAGAGTTGTTTAGTTGAAGAATCTCGTTGAAGTTCAATTTAATATCCTCCGTTAGATTATCAATATTTGCAAACCGTACTTCAGGTATAGAGAATAAGTCTCGTGACAACTCAGAAATCTTGAATCTTTCTCCAAAGTCTCGGTTATCCACATGGAAAAAATTTGTAATCTTATCTGAGGCTTTTCTTTTTATCTCCTCCTCAAACACTTCAAATTCTCTATCCAAAAAGATAGTAGTTACTAGATCTATAGTTCGAACAAGCCCATCAACAATGGTTAGTTCGTCCGTGAGCATCTTGTAGTTATTGAGATAATCTAACAGCTCTTTCTTATACACAATTGAAGCTCTTTCTAATTGCAAATCAGAAGCCTTAGAAACTACATAAATATCAATCATGTTTGCTCCGGCTCCAGACCTTCTAAGTGCGGACTGACACTTCCCTGATAAACCAGCAGTACTTAGAAACTGATTTGCAAAAGCTGTATAATCTTCTCCTGTTACTGCACGGTATTGTGTTTTGAAGAAATACGGGCTCCATCTTTTTGCGTGGTCAACGGTTTCTGAGCTTGACCCTCCTGTAGAATGTGTTGTATTTTCTACAAGAGCGTTAACCGTACCCAAGGCGGCGGTGGAGTGAGTGGCAGGAATATTGATGCTCAGAGTTCTGGAAGGGATATTTCCACGGTTTCCACCTCCAACACGATAGAACACTTTATAGGAATCTCCGGGAGTAGGAGATTTTCCCCTTGCATTATCTCCAAAAACTAAAGTAGCAGCATAGTCTCCCTTGTACACTTTCTCAAAAGATTTTTCATTTCCATCGTCTGCAAGGAATAGATTTTGAACTTCACTATAAATACCATCTCTCAAAGAAGATACTACAATACTTCCCTCTACGATAGAGGAATCTTCAATCTCGATAGTGTGAATAGTATCTGTTTGAGAAAATTCATCAGTCTTAGTTCTAAGTTCTCCTTCCAAAAGAATTAAATTATTGAAAGTTTTTCCGCTTCCTGTTAGGGACAAACCACTGGTCTGAAGAATATCTGTAACGTTCAAATTGACGTTTCCATTTGTCAAATCTACAGGATAAAGTGTGAAAAATAACGGACTTCCGTCTTTCGTGCTTGGAACAGAGAACGTTCTATTTGCGAATGGAATAGTAAGCGTAGTTGAACCGGAAACAACAGCCTCATCGGAAAGGGTCATAACTGCAGTTGCTTTACTGCTGATGGGACCTTTCAGAGACACTCCGATTAGTTGGAGGAGTTTTCTAAGATTAGTAGTTGTACTGACAGTAGGAAGGAACATTTCGTTCGCTATCATATCAGCTTTGAATGACATTACACTGGACATGTAAGCAAAAAGTTCGACCAACATGATACCCAAATCAGACTCTGCAAAGTTATTATAATCCGCAGGGTATACCGCCTTGATGTAATTTAGCATGGCGGTTTTTAGATCAGAAAAATCATTTACAGAATAATCTACAAATTCAGCTTTCAGGTTTTCAGGGACCGTGCCCAGCTGCATGAAATCAGATTTTACAGTGCCGTCAAAGGCACTGGAGTTATAAATACTTTCTAAGTTAGACATTATACAATTATATCGAGGATCTTTTCGTTGAGAATATCATCTTTCGTTACTAGACGCAGGCTAACATATATTGAGTTTCTTCCAGCACCACTTATACTTTCATCAAAAGTAACCGAAAGATCCCTTACAATCACCTTTGGTTCGTAAATAGAGATCGCCTCAAAGATCTCAGATCTTATTTTGTCCCTCAAAGATGAGGTGTAAGGTTCAAATATATATTTACGAAGATTGGTACCAAAACCTGGCAACATAACCCTCTCCCCTTTATTAGTTAGAATGAGCTGCTTTAGACCCGATAAAATAGTTTCAATTCCATCGGACCTTGAAAAAAAGCCTCCCGTTCCAGCAGTTACAGGAAATGCAATACCATTCAACCTCTCTCTTTGAGAGGTTGTTAAAAAACTGATATCTTCCCCGTAAAACATTAGGATAGTTTGATATTTTTGAAATATCCTTTCTGGGCATTAAAGTTTCTAAGCACTTCTTTATTAGATAGAGCTTTTGCGTACATCTTAAAACTTCCCACGAATCCATCCAGCCCGCTTCGAGTCGGATTAGAGGAGGAAGTAATATTGGCTGGAAGGTGCTGACCTAGGGTTCCATATACATCGTTGGTATTATATCCTAGGAATCCTGGGTCCGCGTGAGAGGTAAGGACTTTAGAGATTCCATCTGTAAATCCACCTCCTAAAATCCAAGGAGTAAAGGCATTGGGACCTCCAAAACGAGGGCCATTGAGCCCGTCTGATTGCCAACTTGACTCGTATTCGTTCGCGGTAGATTGGGTTACAAAAGAAGGAATATTCAAGGGCTCGCCAACGCCAGTTTTAAATAATTGAGAGAAGGAGCCAGTCTTGAGCAAATTACCGTCTAGGTAAATATTTACTTTATTGGCAACATAGTCAAAAGATATTGCCATGTGTACAAAACTAGAACTAGCATCCAAAATAGATACTCCTGCCGCAGATGCAGTTGAAGGAACTGTCATTCCTAGTTCGGATACAGAGGACGCGTCAGGAATTACTCCTTCCATCCCAGAAAAATCACCCGCTATACATACAGAGTGACCGTCATTATTGCCTATTCCTTGAGATACTGTAGGAAGAACACAGAACTCTAAACCCGAAGGGTTTGTAGATCCTCCCCTATCCCTAAAACCAATCACCATTCCGTGAGTTACATCCGTTCTAGTGTTTCCATTATAATCCAATCTTCTGTTATGAAGATCAGAATCTCTTCCCGCTCCAGAATTTTCATTTGCTACAATAATCCTATACCTGTGAGAATCTGTTACTGTTAGAGAAGGTACGTGAACCCAAAAATCAAAACTAAACCCCCCACCTGTTCCTGTTTCAGGGTCACGAATCAAAGAATAGGATGCGTTTGCAACAGCTTGGGTAGCAACATCAGTCAAGGTTCCATCTGGTCTTTGGTTACTAGGCAGCACGACATATGTCCCACCTGGTCTACCGGTTGTTCTTGTTCCCGACAAATTGTAGTATGTTCCTCTCAAGTAAGGAATGGACAACCCGGAGGGGAATGCGTAGTCCACGCTAGAGGATATAAGCTGACCGTCTAGTTTTCCCCCAGAATCAGGAGCAAAGTTATCCAGAGAGAAATCTAAGGAGCTAGCTGGAACCACGTCAGGCTTTATAAAATTATACCCTAAAATAAGACCACTTGTGTCTACACTGTCAGAAATACTTTTTACAAAAGATCCGGTACCTGAAACATTAGGATCTCCAGAGATATGCGGAAAATCAACAGGAGTCACAGGAGTAATGGAAAATTTATCTAATACTGATAGACTTTGAGGAGGGGATACAACAAATTTGGGTTGGTACGGGAGGATTATGCCTTCAAGATCTTCCGAAAATAAAACAAGATCCTTTTGATCGTTCAAAGAAACTTCAAACCCAGTACCCTTCAAAAACCTAAAATCATTCAAAGGTATTCTTTCGATAGGAATCCAATGCTCAGTATCCTTTCCTACGTCAAATCCTTCAATTAGAATATCCAATCCCAATCCTAAATTTTTCGGATCATCAGGATTACTGGTTGTGAAATTATATCTGTTACTTGCGAATAACGCTACCAGCTGTAACTGCTTCCTACGTTTTCTAATTTTATCATCATAGGAAGAGGCAATAGCTGCAATGCTATTGTAATAGTTTACAACCATAGCACTATTACTAGAGTATCCAGACGCAATAAGATCGGAAATTTGACCGGATACGATTCTGGAATGGTATGCTTTATCCTTATCAAAAGTTTCAAGGACATCGTCAGTCTCGTAATATTTCCCTACAAACTCTGAATCTACGTTATAATCAAAATCCAGAACAGTATCCTTTAGGGAGTCAAGAACTTTTTGATCGTACACATGACCTTTTCCTCCTAGATTTGGGTCAAACTCTAAATTCCATGCGGTGGAAGCATCTACTACTCCAGAAACATTAGGGAGAACGGAAGACACATCCAAGCCTCCCTTTCTAGAATCATAATACAAACCGTCTTCTGACAACACAAACTGACCTTTTACGGATACAGGAGGACCGTATACCAAATCAAAAAGAGGTGTGGGCAGGTCTGGATCCTCTGTTTGCAAATCTAGTAATAAGTCTCTATACCTTTCAAAATTCTCTTCGAAAGGAATAACAATGTTGTCAGTTACAAAATCATTGTATATCTGTGCTAATCTCTCTAAGTCCGGATCATCGTCAAGAAAACTAATATTTACTTCTGGTTCTGGAAGAGTTCCGTCTGCTCTAGCTAGGAGCACCTTTTCAATCTCATCTAGAAGATCTTCAAACTCCTGAACATTTACAATCATAGCAGCTATAGAACTCTCTAGTTTTGAAACTTCAGCACTGTGAGATCCTAAAATTGCAGGATCATTTAGAGCACTTCCCAATGCTGAATCTAAAGTAGATAACATGCTATCGAGATCAGCTTGTGTTCCTCCCAGTGCTCCGAGATTATTTAATGCAGGCAATTCACTCTGAAGTGCCGTATTCATCACGTCAGTCATAGATTTTAGAGGAACAGCCATCTGAGCGGCTGTTTCATGAACCTTGTCCAGAGACGCAAAACCCATAACTGTTGCTCTTCCCGCATTAGGCACAGAAATACTTCCAACTCCTGTCAATTTAGATAATCTAGCTTGTGAGGATGCAAGGGTATTATTTAACTTGCCTTTCTCTGCAGCAGTCATATTGGCAAGAGCACCTAGAGAAGTTGATGGAATCAACTTCAACTGATCAAACGATAAAGAACCTAAACCTGCCATTAGTAAATATCCCCCTCAAAATCTACTCTTATTTGATCATAGTTCGTTTTTCTAGTTTCTACATCAGTAATATCGTCTGAGAAAAATTCCACAACTGAAATTAGAGTTGTCATTTTATCCGACACACTAGGTTTTATAGTAATAAAATCTTTTGCATTTAAAAACATATCTTTGTCTAAAACTGAAAGGGATGCTCCTGCTGGGAGATATGCATCTGAAATAACCTTATGGGACGAATATGTATAGTATGTCTGTTTGACAGTTAGCCCGTCTCCCCAGAAATCGTGGTAATTTATAACTCTATCAGAATAAGAACCCCATCGCAAAGTGAAAGTTCTATCGCTAACGGAGGTATTGGCTACTTGTACTGCAACAACTTTTGCGCTTAGAGCACTGGGATCTACAGCATAAGCTACAGATTGATATGCCGCACTAGAAGGTGAGTAGCTTACTGTGAATGATTTCTCTTGCATCTTAGTTTATTTACTATACTTTAGGACCATCTTGTTTTATGTTTAGAAAAACTAGAGTTGCAGCTTGCAATGTCGATTGAAGGGTGTTTTCTTTTACAGTAAAAACTCCATCTGGAAGAGCAATGGCATTGTCTCCAGTTCTTATGTACATGTCTCCTTGCCTAATAACTCCGATGCCTCCACCAGAAGAGTTGAATCCGATATACCCGTGATTGCTGTAGCCTG
>Ga0080013_1002857_pt1 | contig 19331 bp, 25 predicted proteins | sample ETNvirenome_6_85_FD_69236 | JGI IMG/M metagenome (GOLD analysis project Ga0080013, IMG submission 69236) | Marine viral communities from the Pacific Ocean - ETNP_6_85 (SPADES assembly) (version 2) | ecosystem: Environmental > Aquatic > Marine > Oceanic | place: Pacific Ocean | collected 2013-06-19 | reverse complement strand
CACACAATTTGCTAAGTCGTTAGCCCAAGTTTTAAAACTCTCCACCGAGGATTCACCGATCCAATCTTTCGATAGTAAAGATCTGGAAACATGCTTGGGCAATGACGGTCGTGCCTTCTTAGGCTCAACCATGATTAAGGATCCAAATACTGGAAAGCTTGGATCGGTGATCCTTCACAACTGCATGAATCGTTCTGCATGTCCTCCACCGAAAGGTAAGGCTGCAGCAGGCTCGTTGGTGCTGGTTGTGTCAGAAGAGATGGTGGCTGATCCAAAGGTCAGTAAAAACATTGAGTCGGCAATCGCTTACGTCGGCGGTCGATGCGAGACACTTTTCTCTGGCGTTTACGTCCGAAAGAATGTGCCCGGATTGATTGCGATACTAAGTATGAATGGATTAGCGACATAATAGGAGATTTATAATGGCTAGAAGAAAAAACACAAGAAGGTTTGACCCTCGTTACTTTATGGACGAGAAAACAGATATTATTAAAGAAGAAGCGGAAGCTGTAGAAGAAGAGATCGAATCTCTCCCGCACAGCAGAGAAAGAATGTTGCGAGAAGATCTGAGAAATAATCTTTCTAAGTCGTTCTCTAAAAAAGATATAGATGAGATTGCTAATTTTCTGCTTGAAGGCGACAGCTACCTTACCGGCTCAGGCACTATGGCTTCGGAGATATCAGACACAGATTTTGAAACAGCGTATGGAAAATTAGAGGCGTTGGGAGAACTCTTCTCTTGGGCGGTGGATTGGATTCCAAACCTCATCCAGGGGCTCGCCAAAATCCCAGAGGCCGAAGTGGGCCCGGGCATTAAATCGCTGAGAATATTATCTAGGATATTCGGAGGCCCAGTAAAAGTTATAGCCTGGGTCGTCACAAAGGCAGCCAAAGCAATGCAAGATGCCTCTCCCGAAGAAAGAGAGCAAATCGAAGCTGCCATGGGACGCGCCTAAGTATCAGATGAGACAGAGTATTGAATGGATTAGCGACATAGGAGATCACAAATGAAAATCACCAAGTCCCAACTTAAGCGGCTCATCAATGAAGAGATGGAGGCAGATCCGGCTCTTTTGAGTGCTATTGAAAAGTTGACTTCGAAAATAGAGGGACTAGATGTGAGTATTGATTATTTGGCCTCGGCTGTTACGGGGGAAGATGCCGTCACACTGGGGTTTGCTCAAGACTTTTTAGGACGTTGGAAGCGGAAGCCCGCAAAAAAAGCAGCCGCATCGATGGAAGAGATCATTAGAGAAGAGCTTGAAGCCTATCTTCAAGAAGACAAAGATCACCCGGGCAAGTCCTGCGATGAGGCCCATCCCGATCAAGAACACAAAGAGTGGGCAGCAACCATTTCCGAAGTATCTTCAGAGAAGCAACGGCGCTGGGCCTGCGCGCAAAAAGATAAACCGGCATCTGGCCGCGCCGATAGCTTGTCCGCCGCAGAAGCGGAAGAGATGTGTAAGTCGAAAATAGAGGAAGACGGTTGACCGGACAAAGAAGACTCCGGCGGAGTCGTTAAAGTTAAAGTGGGGAGAAAATGATGGCACAAACAAAAGCATTCGTTGACACATGGTTGTCAAAACTAACATCCCGTAAGCTGATGGTGTGGGCAACTGCGACCGGACTTACCTTCACTGGGCATGTTACTAGCGAAGATTGGGTAATTATTTCAGCAATCTATATCGGGGGCCAAACGATTATTGATGGTATCGCTAGATTGCGCGGACACAATGCTTAAGAAGAAGATATTAGAGTTTGCATTAACGAACTGGAAGGCAATACTGATTGTATTGCTTCTTCTGGTTGTAGTGCTGAAGACACGTTACGATTATCATTTGATGGAAAACGCATATCAAACACAAGTACAATCGTCCCAAGCACAGATCGAAGGACTAAAAGAAATCCATAAGCAGGAAATAGAAGAGAAGCAACTGCTTATGGAAAGCTTCCTTGAATCCATGGCAGCGATTGAAGAAGATTACGAACGAACCCTCGCCGAACTGGAAGTAGAACACAACAAGAAGACACGAGAATACGCAAGAAAATTCACTGAAGATAAAGAAGGACTAATTAAAGATATAGAGACCACCCTTGGGTTAGAATATGTTTCTCCTTAATTTACTGCTTCTATTGGTATCTCCGGCACAGGCCGACGAGGGCAAATTCACCATTCTGGGACAACACCAGTGCGCCCCTTTTGAGGGGGTCTTATTTAATAAGCAGGGAATATCTGGAGTATTATCCGGCTATGATCGATTTCAATATGCATGCAACGGCGTGGTACAGTATGAATTAAGCAAGCAAGCAGAGCTTCATCGTTACGAAATCCAAACTTTAAAGATAGAGCACAAAGCCCTAACGCAAGAATACGATTTGTTCATTGGGCAGAAAGACAAAGAAATCCAAGCGCTTGTCAAGTCTCTTAAAAAGACCTCTCCCCGCAATAAGATGTGGTGGCTGGTCGGAGGCGTAGTGGTGGGGTCAGCTGCGACGTATGGGGCCTATAGAGCGTTCGATGAAAGATAAAGATTTAAATAGAATAGCTGCGATTGAAAATGCCATCTCTAAAAAGTATGGCACTGAGACGATATCCAATCCCCGAGCAGATTGGAGCCCCAGCAAAGAAGAAAAGTACCTCGAACAGATGCGCGAGCATTATCAGAAGATAAACAAAAAAGAAGAGGCCGCACAGAAAATTGATATTAATGGGATTAAGATATCAAAAAAACTACTTAATAGAGAACCGTTGAAAAATTGTTCAGTCTGTAGGAGTTTCCCACAGAAATCTCTGGATGATGTCTGTTTCATCAAATTTGATTGTTGCCATGGATGCTATATCAAATATGTGGAAGGGAGAGAAGAGAGATGGTTAGAAGGTTGGAGGCCAGATGAAAATTACAAAACAAACATTAAGTGAGATAATTCTCGAAGCGCTAACCGAAGTACAGCCCACTCCCCAAGCCACCACCACCGGACAGCAAGCAGCTGCTCCCGCGGACAAGGTATCCTCGCGCCAAAAAAAGGTGGCCTCAGCAGCCACTTCCGGCGCCATGATGGATGCCGCTCAATATGGACAAATGCTCAAGCAGGTTCTTCTCACTCCAAAAGTGGCGCCCCAAACACGCAAGGAAGCCCTTGTGAGCATCTTCGGCCCCAAAGGGATGACAATCAACAGTTTAGTTTTGCAATTACTTAAAGGAGTACAAAAATAATGGCTACAGCTTATGAAATCGTGCAAGGTCTTGCTCAGGCAGCCGCGAATGCATATGACGGCGCCTTGGGAGAAGATTACGAACCCGTAAAAACAGGAACCCTGCGCCGCGAAGAAGGAAATGCCCTCATCGACCAGCGAGTGATGGACGGCTTCAACGTAAAATTTTATGGAAATATGATGTGTCTGTCATATCAATCAGAAATCCAACTTAAGGAAGTGTATGGTGGAGGCTTTGAAGAAGAGATCGATCAACGGATTGCCGATATTGCCGGCTGGCTCAAGAAAGAATACCGCAAAGTAACTGGCAACTCAGTCACCCTTACAAGCGAAGGCGACGTAGACATCCGAGTGGAAAATTCTTCTCGCGTTCGTTCGTGGGTCACAGCCAAGCGCCACTACAAGGTGGGGGGCATAGACGCCGAGTCGCACATTGAAGCGCCCTCCAAGAACCAATTGGACAGCGGCTGGAAATCTTTCCTCGATCAGGGAGGATGGAAAGGAAAACGTCCCAAGAATGATACTAGGAAGAAATAATCGTGAATGTTTCTCGCAACGATCTTTATCGCATTATTCTTGAGGAGTATTTACTTGAGGAAGGCCACCGCGGCCAGGCCGCGGCAGAAGAACTCCTCAAGAAGATATTGGGGGACAAATATAAGCCCCCCGAAGAGCGAGATCCTGCGCGATATGCAAAGCACCACGGCGACACAGAGCCAATGGAGAAACCCCACACAGACACGGGCGAGACAATACCAATTGATATAGATACCCCAACAGTCGACGCCCCAGAGGGTGAATATAGTGGTTTCCAAGATCGCTCAGGCCCACCTTTAGAAGATCAGCTTATGGATTTAATCCAAGGGATGCCCCCAGAAGAAGTGGCTGACTTGTTTCAGGCAGTATTTGAGAAAATCCCGGGCATCGAATTGTCGAGCCCAGGCGACGAGGACTACCCCGAAGAAGAGACACTCTATTCCCCCGGCGCCGAAGGTCGACCAGTTGCTGGCTTCCAGCTTCAAGAACTTATGGGGCTTATTCGAGAAGTACTTGAAGAAAGCCATTACCACGACATGGGCGGCGAAGACGAGATGTACGAACTCCCACCTCCCGGTGTCGAATCTAAGTCGACCGTGGAGAAAATAGAAGGCCTCTATCACCAGCTTCAAGACATATTTGAAGAGTTCGAGGATCAGGCTTCGATGGCAATAGGGCAACAAATCATTACGAATCTGGAAACCCTAATGGACACCATGGAACACCCAGAGGATTATCGCGAATAAATGTATGAGCTTTCAACTGGACAAAAAGCAAAAAGTCAAAGAGATACTAAAGTGCGGCAAAGATCCGTCCTACTTCCTTAATACGTACGCCCGCATATCCCACCCGATGCACGGGCTAATTCTTTTTGATACGTACAGTTTTCAGGACGACCTTCTCAAAGACTTTAATGATTATCGGTTTAATGTAATCCTTAAAGCACGCCAGTTAGGAATCTCAACTATTACGGCAGGATATATTGTGTGGATGATGCTTTTTCACCGCGACAAAGCCATCCTCGTTATGGCAACCAAGTTTGCAACCGCCGGAAACCTTGTCAAGAAAGTCAAAAGCATTATGCGTAATGTGCCAGATTGGTTACGAATCGCCACCATTAGCGTAGATAACCGAACTTCCTTTGAACTTTCCAACGGGTCTTCCATTAAAGCTGCGTCCACTTCTGGCGATGCCGGCCGGTCAGAGGCACTGTCACTGTTGGTGCTAGATGAGGCCGCCCACATTGAAAACCTAGAAGAATTGTGGACCGGCCTCTATCCCACTTTGTCAACTGGTGGCCGCTGCATCGCGCTGTCTACCCCCAATGGAGTCGGAAACTGGTTCCATAAAACTTGTATGGATGCTGAAGCAGCCGCTAACAACTTTCATTTAACCACGTTGGTGTGGGATGTACACCCTGATCGCGATGAAACTTGGTATACTAAAGAAACTAAAAACATGTCGCGACGACAGATTGCCCAAGAGCTTCAATGCAATTTCAATACGTCAGGAGAAACCGTTATAGATCCTGATTGTATGGAGTGGCTCTTAACTACGATAAGGGAGCCGAAGCATCGCACAGGCTTTGACCGTAACTTTTGGATTTGGGAAGAGTTTGATCCCACCTGCAATTATTTGTTGGTAGCTGACGTCGCTCGCGGCGATGGGGCCGACTACTCTACTTTTCATATTGTCAAATTAGAAACCTTAGAAGTAATGGGAGAGTATCAAGGGAAGCCAACTTTAGATATGTTCGCGAATATGCTCAACCAAGTGGGCAGAGAATTTGGAAATGCTATGTTGGTTGTAGAAAACAATAATGTGGGTTACACCGTCTTGGATAAGCTATTAGAATATGCTTATCCTAATTTATACCATTCGATCAAGTCCACCCACGAATATATCGAACAGCATCAGGCTGAAATAAGAAACAGCGCGGTGCCCGGGTTCACCACCACCATGAAGACGCGCCCGCTCATCGTTGCCAAACTGGAAGAGTTTATCAGAAATAAACTAATTAAAGTATACTCTTCGCGGACGGCCAACGAAATGAAAACCTTTGTGTGGAAAAATGGAAAACCACAAGCAATGAAAGGATACCACGATGATCTGATCATGGCGTTGGCGATTGCCTGCTGGGTTCGCGATACTGCCATTCAATCTAGTGCGAGAGACTTAAATTATCAAAAAGCTTTTGTAAACTCTATCATAACCTCTAAAACGACATTTAATACACGCATTAAAGGACAAGAAGGCTACAAAAAAGATAATATCTTTGATAAAATGAACGAAGCTAAAGATATATATGACCAATATAAATGGATTATAAAGTGAGAAAATAAATGCCCATCGAAAAAAACCCCCGAAATAGACAGTCTGATTTATTCAAGGCTTTGACGCGCCTGTTCTCAGGCCCTATCATCAGCTACCGTTCGCAATCCGGCCGCCGCATCCGGCGCCAGCACCTTGACAAGTTTTCGTCACGGTTTAAGTCTGCATCCGGTCAACAGTTTAAGAAGTCGCTCTACAATCCTCTGGACACGATCGCGACCGCTGCGATTGCCAACCAGCGCAGAACAGAAAGATATGTAGACTTCGATCAAATGGAATACATGCCGGAGATTGCATCGACGATGGATATCTACGCCGATGAGATGACCACCTATTCTGATCTTCGTCCCATGCTCAACATCGATTGTTCGAACGAAGAGATTAGAGCAGTGCTAGCTATTTTATATGACAACATTCTCAACCTTCCCTACAACCTCTTTGGTTGGGCGCGCACAATGTGCAAGTACGGAGACTTCTTTCTCTATCTTGACATCGACGACAAGTACGGTGTACAATCGGTCATCGCGCTCCCACCGCAAGAAATCGAGAGATTAGAAGGGAAAGATTCTACCAACCCTAACTATGTCCAGTACCAGTGGAACTCTGCCGGAATGACTTTTGAGAATTGGCAGATGGCCCATTTCCGTATTCTTGGAAATGACAAGTACGCTCCGTACGGGACGTCCATCCTTGAGCCGGCCCGACGCATTTGGCGCCAGCTAGTTCTGATGGAAGACGCAATGATGGCGTATAGAGTTGTGCGCTCTTCTGAACGGCGCGTCTTTAAGATTGACGTTGGTGCGATTGCTCCCCAAGATGTAGAGCAATATATGGAGAAGGTAGTAAGCCAGCTTAAGCGGAACAGCATTGTTGATCCCAGCACCGGCAAAATAGACTTGCGTTATAATCCGATGAGCATCGAGGAAGATTACTTCATTCCTGTTAGAGCCGGCTCCGCTACGGAAATTCAAACTCTTGCCGGCGCACAGAACATTACCCAAATCGATGATGTAAAGTATTTGAGAGACAAGCTGTTTTCTGCACTAAAAATCCCGCAGTCCTATCTTACGATGGGCGAAGGCGCCGAAGAAGATAAGACGACGCTAGCACAAAAAGACATCCGCTTCTCACGCACAATCCAACGATTGCAGCGCGTTATTATTGCCGAGCTTACTAAGATTGGAATTATCCACCTTTACACGCTTGGCTTCCGCGGCGACGATCTGTTAGGGTTTAACCTACACCTAAATAACCCATCCAAGATTTCAGAGCTTCAAGAAATTGAGCACTGGAAGCAAAAGTTTGATATCGCAGCATCAGCCACCGAAGGCTACTTTTCGCGGCGATGGGTTACCGAGAACATTTTTGGAATGTCTCACGAAGAATTTGTACGCAACCAACGCGAAATGTATTATGATCGCAAGCATGATGCATCATTGCAGCAAGTTGCCGAACAGGCAGCTGCCGGCGAAACTGCCGGCGCCCTGGGTGGTGGTGATGCTCTGGGTGGCGAAGATCTCGGTGCCCCCATGGAAGAGCCTCCGATGGAAATGCCAGCCGCAGACGCCGGCGCCCCAGAAGGAGAAGAGGGAGAAGACTCCGCGCTACTCGCGGTACCTCCGGGCTCACGCAACGCGCCGCGCCTCACCCCCGGCGCCAAAGGCAAAGCATACCACCCAGTTAAGAACGATAAGCGAAGTGCCGGGGCGCGCTCACGCTCCTATGCGTCTAAATATTCTAAAGAAAAAAGTAGTTCCGGAGCGCGCAATGTAACGCCCGGATATGGGGATATCCGCAGTTTAATCGGGATGGATGGATTAGGAACAGGTATTTATGAAGAAGACCAGTCTATTTATACTTTGAAGGAATTGTCAGAAGAAGAAAGACTTTTTAATGTCAATGCTTCGATGCGAGATCTTATAGAAAGCTTGGAAAGCAATAGTACTATTTTAACGGAGAACTCAGATGAAAGTGAAACACAATAAGAAGCGCAATACCGCCTTTGTGTACGAAGCCCTTATTAGAGAGGGGACGACAGCCATTTTAAAGAAGGATTTTGCCAAACGCGATAAAGTGGTAACCCTTCTGAAAAAGCATTTTCCGGCAGAGTGTCTTCTCCGTCAAGATCTAGAGTGTTATCGTTCACTCTACGAAAGCAAGAATTTAACTCCTATAGTGTCCGAGAAGATTTTAAAGGAAGCAAAGCTCCAAAAAAGGTTAATCAATCCCGATCATCTTTTTAAGAAGCAAACCGAACTGATCAAAGACGTGAACAAGGAAATTTCACCAGACGTGTTCAACAATTTTGTTCCCAATTATAAAACATTAGCCAGCATAAATCAAATGTTTGTACCAAGCCTTTCTCCAAAGAACAGGGTGATTTTAGAAACGCAAGTGATTCGGGAGATGCTTACCCCTACCGACGGTGTCTCTGACATGGAGCATATTGATGATATCGTGTATAAGTCAATAGTAAAGAAATTTAATGAAAAATATGATTCTAAATTGCTGGATGAACAAAAGGCCCTTTTGACACATTATATTGCTTCTTTCGTCGATAACGCTTTGGAACTTAAGATGTTTTTAAATGAAGAAATTGGACGTCTTAAAAAAGAACTCACCGCCTCTCTCGACGCAGACATCCTTAAAGAAGATGAGGAGATGGGAAACAAAACAGCTCAGCTGATCGAGCAATTAGACAGCTTCGTCACATCGGGCGTTGATCATAAAGTTTTAGTGACGATCCTAAAAACCCAGAATTTAGTAAAGGAATTGGTGGACCATGGCGATAATAATTAGAATTGGCGCTAAGGCCAACGAAAAGAAAGTACGTTTAGAACTCAATGCTCGCCAAAGTTTAAGTGGGGATGTGATGGTCTTTGATCATGGCGACATAGACATCGTTCTGTCGCCGGCCAACAATAAGGTGGTCTCGTTCCCCAAGGACACAATGAACGATTTGGTATATGGAGCACAAAATAGATTGTTTGCCTTTCTTCAAAAGAAGGGAATTGTGATTCCCGAATCGATTCAGGCCGGCTCTTTTTATGGTTCTCTGGAGGCCATGCTGGAGACCCCCAATTCGGAAGAGATTAACGGCCCCAAACTAGCTTTAATCAATATTTCCAACTTTGTTGATGAAGAGCGCCCATACTTTGAGCAGACAGACGCTATCGTTTCAATGTCGGATGATGAGTTGATTCATCCTGAGAAGGCAGACTCGACTGAGCTGGGCGAAGTTCCTCAAGAAGTGGAACAGGGCTCTATTCGCCACTCTTATATTCGCGATCCTTACTCTCTGAATTATCTGTACACCGTTTAGAGGCCTCACTATGTCGGAAATGAAATTAATAATGAATGGCTGGAGAGGGTATCTCCTACAAGAACAGAAGAGTCAACTTCTTTTTGAAGACCATGCATATATCACAAACGTGCTAGGAATCTCCCTCCCTTTGAATGAGTCGGGAGATATAGCCCCCTTAAGTGAAGAGCTTAAAGAGCAAATTCTTCACGAACAAATGATCTTTGAGGGTTTTTGGGATGATGTGGTACAAAAAGTTAAAACCGGCGCCGGCAAACTTGCGGGCAAATTTGTTGATGCAGTAGATGGTATTAAACAATTCGGAGAGGAAGGATGGGGAATCATAAAACAATTATATAGAGTGTCCACAAATCCCGATCTGATAGGGCAATTTGTGGGAGCCATCTGGAAGCTCTCCATCAGGAATATAACCAAACAGGTTCAGTCTACTTTAGAACAGCTAGCCGAGAGATTGCCCGCATGGGGTATGTCAACATTCGCCGCTGCCGCTGCGCAGGCTGCCAAACTTTTTAGTAGTGCCGTAGAAGCCGTTAGAAGTCTCAGCGGCTGGAAGCAAGCTGTAGCATCTGCAGGTTTGGCGATAGCACTTCGTTGGTTGTGGGATAAAGTTAGAGATTTTGTCGAACCATACGCAGAATGGATGGAGAAGATAAAAGACGGAAACAATATGGAAGCATTTAAAAATTGGCTCCAAGGCACGATCAAAGCAAAATTTTTAGATCTCCTGCAGACACAATTTCAGGGAATAGTTGATAAATTAACATCAGTTATGACAGGCATCAAGCCATGGTGGGATGCTGCAGTTTCTGCCGTTGGCGGTGTCCAGCTGGTCATTGACGCACTTTCTGGCGCGATGGCAAGATTCGACCGCTACACTGGTGGTGGCGGAATGATGGACTTTAGCAAATTAAATGCTGCAGCAACTTAAACATTAGGAAACCATATGGAATTATTTACATTTATACTTTGCGCCTACGGACTTACACAAATTTTAGTATACAGCGATATGCCGTTAATCAAATGGGCGCGCCCGCACAAGCAGTCTTTTGGGGGTTACGGAAAGGTCTTTCATTGCCCCATGTGCATGGGATTCCATGTGGGTTGGTTTTTAATGTTACTTTCTCCGTTTACAGAACTATTTAATTTTGACATCTCTGTTGTAAACTTCTTTGTTTTAGGATGGTTATCATCAGGAACGTCATATATTCTTAATATGATATTTGGAGATGAAGGAATAAAACATGAACATAAACACATGGACCCAAAAGTGGATGCTTCAGCCGGTCCGACATTGCTGTAAAGGGAGTTAATTATGCAAATTACTGAAAGTAAATTAAAAGCTCTAATTGAGGAAGAGATCGCCCTCATGATTGAGAATGGTGAAATCGACGAAGGTGTCTTAGATCGCATCGGCGCCCAAGTTGGTGCGATGGGAACAAAGGCAAAGGCCGGCCTCAAGAGCAGATGGCAAGGTGCAAAGGCTGGTGTCACTGGCGCCAAAGCCGCGGCCGTGAAGACTCTTGGTGGTGACGCAGCGAGCCTCCAAAAGAAGCAAGCAGCCCAAAAAGCACAAGCACAACAGACCACTCAACAAGCGGGCGCCCAAGCGAAAGCAGGGATGGCCAAGAAAATCCTAACCGGTAAGTTGACAAAGCTAAGCCGCTTAAATACTGATTTAACCAACGATGTTAAGAAGCTGGGTCTCGAAAAAGAACAAGGCGTAGCTGGTTCCCTTAAACAACTAGAAGATGCGATCTCCCAAATGGTCGACTTGCTAGTGGGAGATGCGGCAGCACAGGGCGCCACCCCACAACAGGGACAACCCGCCGCCCAACAGCAGGCACAACCCCAAATGCAGCAGGCTGCAGAAGGGCGACGACGCGTTCCTGCAAAGAAGAGAAAATAGATGGGAAAAGTTCTCCTAAGAGAGTATTACGCACTCTGCGAAGGCGGCGTGTGTGAGGATCTTCTTACGGAAGCTGAAAAGCGTTTTGTAACCGAGGGGGGAATGATCCTCTCCGGTGTCATGCAAAAGGCCGATACCCAAAATGGTAACGGCCGCATTTATCCCGCACACGTTTTGATGCGCGAGGTTGAAAATTACAAAAAGCTCGTGAAAGAGCGACGCGCCCTTGGAGAATTAGACCATCCCGACGACTCTGTCATTAATTTGAGAAATGCGTCGCATATGGTTACCGATGTATGGGCCGAAGGCAAAGACGTGATGGGCAAAGTACAAGTACTGAATACTCCCGCGGGCAAAATTTTGCGTTCGCTCGTAGAGTCCGGCGTGAAGCTGGGCATTTCCTCTCGCGGTATGGGGTCCGTGAGCGAAAGCGCCGGCCAAACCATCGTGGAAGATGATTTCCAACTTATTTGCTTTGATTTCGTCTCCGAACCATCCACCCCCGGGGCATTTATGATGTCCGAAGCCAAAGATCTACAAAAACCCAACATTTTTACTAAGGCTGACAAAATTAACCGACTACTTAATGATATAATTGGAGATTTCACAAAATGAGAAGAAAGGTACTAAACCAACAGCAAGCGTATCGTTTGATCCGCGAACACATCGAGATTAAAATAGAAGAACAGCAGATCAAAGAAGGTCAAGCTGCCTTTAGACGCAGCATCCTGCAGCATTTGGCCGAAGAGATGAGGGGCGAGCCCACCGATCTCTCTACGCTGGATGAAGGTTTGCTTGGAAATCTCTTTGATAAGGCAAAAAGCTTTATTGGCGGAAGCGAGAAACAGCAAGGCGCCCTTACCCGAGCAGTCGAGAAGGCCACGGATAGCAAAACGCAAGAATTCTTTCAAAAGCTTCAAAAAGTTTCACCGGGCTTCCCCAACACAAAGGGGACCGACAAATTTATAGCAGGCCTAGCGCTTTTGAAGGCCACCTATCAAACGCTAGCACAGCTAGCTCAGAACGCTGAGTCCCAAGTCCAAAGAATTACGGCAGCGGCAGCAGCGTCCGATATTGCGGCATACGCGCAAGACGCCGTTGGCGACATGAGCCGCACCTTCAAGTATTTCAAGGAAGGCGAAGAGGAAGATCTAGCCGAGGTCGACGTGCGCACCCCTTTCGGCGTAGGCAATAAGGCGAAGAGGGCACTAGACAAAATTATAGCCCAAGTCAAAGACGGCAAAGGGTACGACCTCGCCGATCGAGATGCACTGCAGAAACACGGCCAGAAGTTGGCTGCGAAAATAGCAGGTAAAGGAAAAGTAGGAAAAGGTTCGAAGTTCCAAGATCAGACGTTAACGAGAATTCAAGACTTTTTAAACCCACCTGCCGATGCGAAGCCAAACGATCCTATAGTCAAGGCCGGCCGGGATATCACTAATAGCTGGAGAGATTCTTCGAACCCCGGCGAGAATCCCCTCAAGAGCCTCGGCGTTAAGGATCTCAACATCGCCCCCGGCGATGTGGATCCCGAGCTTGAGGTCGACACGTCCGGCTGGAAGGTCGATCCAGACCCCGATCCGGACCCCGACCCGAGCCCAGAACCCTATGATCCGCAAGATGATATTGAATCAGGTTATAGAAACCAAAACCAAGCCCCAGATGAAGCTTTCCCGGAGTCAGATCCCGACACGGGCGTATCAGATCTTGATGGTGATGCATACCCACAGTCAGATATTGAGATCCCTGGCGACGATTTTGGAACTTCTCCTGTGGATCCCGGCGAAGTCGGCGCCGAAGCCGCTGCAGCAGCAGGCGAAGAAGCCGCAGGTGGAGCCGCCGCAGCCGGCGGAGGAATGATCAGCGTGCTGGGTATACCTATTGCTAAAAGCGTACTTATTGGCCTAGGCGTCGGAGCCGGCGTAGTGATGCTAACCGGCCTTGCCTACAAGGCACACAAATACTTTAAGGGCAAGCGAGAGAAGGGCGATAGCCGCGAAGGAATGCTTCAGTCTCTTGCCGGCGAACTTGCGCCCGTTGAGGCCACTCCTGGCGCCCCCGAAGCTGCTCCCCCCGACGGTGGAGCGGCCGTTGACAAGGCGCCCGAAGGCGGCGGTGGCGGCCCAGGCGGCGGCGGCCCAGGCGGCGGTGGCGGCCCAGGCGGCGGCGGCCCAGGCGGCGGTGGCGGCCCAGGCGGCTTCGGCCCAGGCGGTGGCGGCGGCCCAGGCGGCGGTGATGCTGGCCCGGGCGGAGTCCCCGGCGGAGAAGAAGCCGAAGCAGGTGAAGAGGTTATCAACGTGTTCCGCGGCAAGGGCGGCGCTGGAATGCAGTCGCAACTGGCCAAGGCCGGAATCCAAGGAAAGGACATGAGCCGCATCCTCAAGGGACTGCGCGCAGATCTCTCAGCAGCCGGCTTCCAAGTGATGGAAGAAGCAAAGCGCAGGGTGATCGCTTTAGATAGCACTCTCGGTGCAATTGAACAGATTGCAGATCCAGGACACAAAGAAGCAGCCAAGAAAGCTGTTGTGGGCATGTTGCGCCAGCATGGCGTCAAGCTCGATCCGAAGTCAAGCATGGCACTCAAGCCCGGCGCCGCGCCAGGGGCCGCGCCAGAAAAAGAGGATCCTCGTCACGCTAAGTATGCGAAAATGGCACAAGGTCTTCAAACTGATCCTGGGCAAGCTGACTTGCCTGATATGCCCGGTGGAGGTGCCGATATTGATGATGAAAAACCTGTGGGCCCCACTGATAGGGGAGGCGGCGCATGGAACCGTGATACGGAAGAAGATGAGGAAGAGAAGAAGAAGAAGGGAAGCAGGCTAATGCCGGGCGGCGCCAAAGCAATGAAGGACGCTGGTACTGGCCTACCCATGGGTGAGCAACAGCGCATTCAAGAAGTCCTCAAACGCTGGCAGCAGATAGCCGGAATCATTAAGGGGTGATGAGTGAAGAAATCAGATTTAAAGCAACTTATCAAGCCTATAGTTAAAGAATGTATTCATGAAGTTCTTTTAGAAGAAGGACTCCTTTCAAGTGTGGTCGCGGAAGTGGCCAAAGGTATGCAAGGTTCTGTGTTAACAGAGAATCATGCGCCACCTCCACGCGAGCATACTCCCCCAGCCCTGCCGCCCAAGCAGAACAATGCGCAGCGCCAAAAATTAATGAACGCAATCGGTGCAGATGCTTATAATGGTGTAAACCTGTTCGAAGGAACAGATGCGATGAGTTCCTATGAATCTGCGGAACCGCGCGCCGGATCTGTAGATCTAGGATCGCCGGCCGATGCGGGTGTTGATATTAGTTCCTTAATGGGCGGTGCATCGCGCATGTGGAACGCAATGAAGTAGGTGATGGATGAAAAAAAAAGGCGCACATGTAAAAGTAACAGCAAAAGAATGCCGCGGCAATCACGAAAAAATGATTCGGCGGTTCATTAAGAAAGCAAAAAAAGAAAAGATTATAGAACAATACAAAGAGCGCCGATACCACAAGAAGCCATCAGTCAAGAAAAAAGAAAAAAGAATGCGCGCTATTCGATTACGCCGGCGAGAGGCCTTAAAACGCCTTAAAGCACAAGAAAGACGCAATAGAAAAAAAAAGTGACTAATTACAGTGAACTACTTAAAAAAATAGGAGATTTATTTCATTATGGCTAAAGGAAAAAACTTTACACCATCCTGGCACATGGAAGTTGGGATGAATCATACCCCCGCATATCAAGTAAGCGGAATTCCGTTTGCTAGCGGCGGCATTGATGCAACCGGTACCACTCAAGAACTTCCCTTTCCGTATGTGACGCGATGGGTTGAGGTATATAACAACGGCGCCACCGCCCTTAAGGTCGGGTTTTCTAAAAATGGAATTGATGCTCCCGGCGCTGTCAATTATTTCCTGCTTCCCGGGGCCGGCTCAAGTGGGCGCCTGGAACTCAAGATATCACGACTGTATCTTAATGGCGGCAACGTGGGCACAGTAAGTGTAGTTGCCGGCCTAACATCAATTAGGCCTCAGAAGATAGCTCTCTCTGGAGCCGCTGGCCCTGTTTCGAAACCCAGTTGGTCAGGTTCGGCCGGAGTAGCATAAGCCCATGGCTAAGTTTGGCTGGGCATATATAGACTGCGCCGATTCAGGCAGCGATGACGGAGGGGCTTTTGGGCCCACTGGCTCCGTCCAGTTTATGTCTGGTGCCGGTAACACTACCGGCTCAGTCAACTTCATGTATTACAGCGCCTCTGGCGGCGGTTATACTGCTAACACTCTAGTTCTCTCGGGGACCTTAGCGGTCTCCGGCACCATTTCCGCGAGTATATACCACGTCGAGGATATTGCTCTCGTTGATGCGACAGGCTCAACTTATTTTGGTAACAGCGACGACGATATTCACGTCCGAACAGGTAGCATGTATGTAGGTAAAAGCAATGGTACCCAGATTTTTAATGTGGAACTCGGAAGCGAGCAGATCGCCTTTGCCGGAGCGCGAGGACTATACACCGCGATCGGCAGCACAGGCACCACTTCTTCAAATGCTTCCTATATTTACGGAGTGACGGCCGCCGGGAACGTAGAAGTACGCATTCACAGCGCCGCAGTAGCACAAGCCGGCGCCGTTTATGTAATCAAAGATGAGGTAACATCCCGGGCAGGGAGCATCACATTATCAGCTTCTGTTGGTTCCGGCGAAACCATTGATGGGGGAGCTTTCTACAATTTGGCAGGCACAATGCCGGCTATTAGTTTATATTCGAATGGTACCAACTGGTTTGTCTTCTAATTATAGATAGGGAGAGCCGATGAATGGCCTACAATGTGATATCCGGTACCTTAATCGCCGCGCAAACATATGCGCCTGAAACTTACGTTGTCGGAAACATTGTTTCTGGTAATTTAAGTAACTCAGACGGCGCCAGCATTTTAAATATCCCGCGGGTGTCAACACCGGCTAGCAACGGTATAGTGCTTAATACAGGCGGAGACGCCAATGCCCTCCGGTGTGATACCAACCTTATCTTTGACGGCACCACTCTCTCGCTGACAGGCGATCTGACTGCGAGCATTGCCATATCTGCGTCTTTCTTTGAGGGAGACGGCAGTCGCCTCACCAATTTGCCTGGCGGTGGCGGCGGAGGCACGGGAGCCGGCATTTTCACAGAAGTAAATGCAACCAAGGCCTACACCACAAGCAGCATTCAAATTGGTAGCACCTCCACCCCCGCACGCCCCCTTTCCGTTGCCGGGGCATCCATCTTGAGTGGCGCCCTAATTCACAAGCGCCATACGACCGCATCGGACTACACAATAACGGTGAGCGATTACTATGTGGGCGCCGACACAACCTCTACATCAATCAAGTTGACGTTGCCGGTGGCCTCTCTTATGGGCGATGGGCAGACGATCGTCATTAAAGACGAATCGGGCAACGCTGATTCGAACAATATCATTGTTTCCGGCTCCGCTGCCGACACTATTGACGGTCAAAATTTGATAGTTTTAGAGTCTCCATATGCAGCAGTGTCCCTTTATTGCAATGGAGTCAGTAAATACTTCGTATACTAATTCTTTATAGTTAGACGCAGACTATTTATAAGTGGACGGGTGGGGGCACCATAGGCTTTCGGGCCATTGGTTTGTCTTGCCTGTTCGCCTAAATATAAAAACTAATAATATGGAGGGTTTTAAATATGGCTTATAAATTTCAAGAAGGAGACGCGATCCTAAGTGGCGCTTTGTCACCAGCTGCGGATAACGACTCTTCTATGACTCTTGGTGCCGCGGCGGCAGAGTGGGCGTCGGCGAATGTCACGACTTATTCTGGTTCTGGTAACCTTACGATGGGTGGTAACCTATCTACCGGTATCTACGGTCTAACATCTGCAGGGGCTGCAACCATCGCTTCGATGGCTGCGAACTGGACGAACGCTGGCCGTACTGTTGCCGATGCTGGTATTCTTAGCACTGTCGACATCGACGGTGGTTCTGTCGATGGTGCTACCATCGGTACTGCTGTCCAGTCTTCTGGTAAGTTCACCACTCTTTCGGCGTCTAGCACTCTTCAATGTGCTGGCAACTTGTCTGTTGGCGAATATGGCTTAACTTCTGCGGGTGTGGCTACCATCGATTCTTTCGGTGCTAACTGGACCAACGCTAGTCGTACTGTCGCGAACCTTGGTACGGTCACCGATGCTACCTCGATTACCACAGCTGCATTAGTGGCGAGTACTACATTCAACTCTAATGGCAATACTGTTCTTGGTAACGCTACTAGTGATACCATTGTGACCACTGCTCTGGTCTCTTCGTCTTTCTCACCGCACACTGATAGCGCTTTCGATCTTGGTACAAGTGCCAAGCGATGGAGCACAATCTACGTTGATAGCATCGTTGGTGCATCAACTGCGCTTGATGTTGCGCTTGTCGCCGGCGGAGCAACGATTGCTTCCTCTACTGACTTCGCACTTGTCACATCTGCTGGTACTGTTACGATGCCTGCGGCCAGTGCTGGTAAGTATCTCTACATCAAGTCCGGCATAACCGGATCCGTTGTGCTAGCTGCTGCTGGTGGTGACGCCTTCCCAGAAGGTGCACCAACTCTGGCTGCTAGTGGTTCAGCTATCGTGGCTATTGCATACGATGCTGACTCTTGGTTCATCCTATAATCACTTTTTCTTGCCTTTGGCGAGAAACCTGATTTTTTCTTGGGTGCCTCCTTGTGGGGATCATCCTCTTTTTTGTGGAGCTTAAACATAAAATAATCTATTTAGTAAAGAAGGGGTAAATTATGGCTTATAACGTATTAAAGGGCGCCGTCGAAGGTTCAGTCGATCAGCACGCCGATCAGGAAATCGATGGAGTTAAAGTTTTCAAAAGCACCATCAGCGCTAGCGTGTTCTATGATACAGATGCGGATAGTCCGTGCGCGACCCTTAAAGACGTAGCTATCACAACCATTACGGCGCCCCAACAGCACGCAGTATTGACTTATGGACTCAATCAGACTGCCAACGCTCATCCGGATCTTACCTTTGACGGCACGACTCTTAAAACTAATGTGGTGTGTGCCCAGAAAGTAGTTGGCTCAGCCGCTTCAATGCGGGATATTCCCCACAACAAGTTCACGGAGCCCATTAGAGCCGCCAATATCCATTTTGGGCGCGGCCTGAAAGATGTGCGCGGCGCCCTGCAGGTGAAAGCAGCCCCCGGCATCACAATTTCTGAGGAAGGAGTGGGCGTTCGAGTAGGCGCCTCGGGGGGACTTAAAGTTGCGCGCGATCATCTCACCATTGATCCGCACCAGACAGTGAGTATTCAAGCCGGCGGCCAAAATTTAAGCGACAACGACTTATTGCTGGTGTCTGATACTTCTCGCGGCTCTCTTAACCATACCACCCTCAAGAATTTATACGATAACTACGTCAACGTCAAAATCCCACACCCGGCCGGCCCCATTGACGCAATTCAACTAAAAGGCAAGTCTGGATTTACGTCCTCTCCGCACCTTGCATATGATACGATCCAAAATGTCCTGAGAGTAGAAGGAAAAACATCTACAGGGACCCTCCACGTAGACAATAGTTTAACGTGTGGTGGTGCTGTTATCACCAATGTTAAAAAAGTGATGAGCGAGACCTATGAAGTAGAAAAAGATGATTATACCATTTTGTGTGATTCATTCAACAACCCCGTAACTATCACTTTGCCAGCAGCCTGTAATCACACCGGGAGAATGATAGTAATTAAGAAGATCAATCAGCGGAAAGACAGTCTTCGTTCCTTTCCGGTAGCGATTAAGGTTGAGGAAGGAACGATGGATATTAGTGACACGATTGTGTTAAAAATGAATTACTCCTCTCGCATCCTTCAGTCCGACGGCGAAAACTGGTGGGTTATTGGAACAAAGGGCGCTTAATAAGGTGCTTTAGATCAAAATCATACTATTTATTTTTGAATTAGTGTCATTTTAGGAGTTAATTTATGTCTGATTTGCTGAGAGAAGCTATCGTAGATGCGCAGATGTTGCGAGAGGC
>Ga0080013_1002854_pt1 | contig 19338 bp, 23 predicted proteins | sample ETNvirenome_6_85_FD_69236 | JGI IMG/M metagenome (GOLD analysis project Ga0080013, IMG submission 69236) | Marine viral communities from the Pacific Ocean - ETNP_6_85 (SPADES assembly) (version 2) | ecosystem: Environmental > Aquatic > Marine > Oceanic | place: Pacific Ocean | collected 2013-06-19 | reverse complement strand
ACCTTTATTTAGAAAATCCTTAAAGGTTTTCTTAATATTCTCTGGGAGAATACAATCTTCAATTGTCTTGGGTCTATATTTTTCAACCCACAAAAATTCATCCCTCATAGATTCCTCTTAAGATAATCGAACATTTTTTGCTAAACCCAACTTCTTTAACAGAAGTATATGATACCAAGTCAAATCAATTTGTCTAGGCAACATCCCTTGCTTTGCAGAACTTGGAAATGCATGATGATTATTATGCCATCCTTCACCAAATGTTAATGCTGCTACCCATTTATTATTCGTGGAATTATCACCAGTCTCATTTGGTCTTTCACCCCACTTATGATTAGCAGAATTAACCAACCACGTTGCATGATAAACAAACACCAGTCTTAAAGGAATACCCCAAAGAACAAATGCCCATCCACCCAAACTATAAAGTAACAAACCTAAAGGAAGTTGTAATAATATAAACCACTTGTCTAACCACCTATAATATGGATCCTTTCTCAAATCCCCTGCATATCTACGAACTCTCTTCTCTCCAGGAACTCTAAAAAACATCCATACCATATGACTCCAAGACAATCCCCTATTACTATTATGGGGATCTAACGCTTTATCAGAATGTTTATGATGCTGTCTATGTAAACCTACCCATGTAATAGGTCCATATTCTGCACTCAAAGATCCACAAGTCGCAAAGAATCTTTCCAACCATTGAGGAACTTTGAATGCCCTATGAGATAATAATCTATGATATCCCAGAGTAACTCCCAAACACGCTGTAACCCAATACAGAATGAGAAATACTCCTACAGCACCCCAACTCCAATACTGGGGTTGTAGAGCAACAATGGCATAGTAATGAACTAATGCCATGAATAATATAGTGGGCCAAGTCATCCGAAGGTAGAATCAGGTTCTAATGCAATGTAATACGTTAAATCATGGTTCTTACTAGTAAATCTAGAAAGAAGTTTCTGTGATACCACTACCTCATATGTTCCAGGAAGAATCTTAATATTCTCTACCTTAAAATTAAAGGAGAAAATATCACTAGTCTCTCCAACAGTAATAGAGAAATCATTTGATGTTTCATTCTTCTTATCTCTTACTACAATCTTTACACCATTTGAATCACCAACTACAGAAAGATCTGGAAGTTGATAGATTGCTGCTGCTTTAAGAAGTTTCTCTAATTGTTCTGTACTAACCTCAAACGTAACATCTTCGCTAGGAAGAGTAAGCGGTTTATGTGGTGGAGTGATAATAACATTAGGATCAGCAAAGAAATACTTAGACCGAGATCTACCTTCTTTAATTACCACATAACTATCATGTGTAAAATCAAGTTCAGGACTCTGATGAAGACCCATTCCATTAAGAAACTGTCCCAAATCATAGATACCAAAATCTTTAGGCAACTCGTCTGAGATAGTTGCTTCTGCAAGAATATTCTTCATCACACTAATCGTGCGAAGCCTATTTCCTTTCTTAAATAAAATTGACGTATTAATAGTCGAAAAGTTTTTAAGAAGTGAAAGTGTTGAATCAGAAAGTTTCATAACCACGGGTCGTAATTTCATCGTTTGTATTTCCACTGAAATAATACAGCAGGAGACAATAGTGCATTGCCTTTAGTATATCACGTTTTGCTTGTCCTTTCTTATCATACCGACTCAAATACTTAAGTGCATTAGAACGACAGAAAGATTCAGCATCACCTACCGAATGAATAAGATCTAATGTTTGCACATCTGAATTCTCATTTGTATAATGTCCCTGGTAGGTAGAAGAGACATAATCCTTAAGATCTTTAATACCTACATCTTCTTGATATTTTTGGTGGGATGGTCCCTTTAAATCTGGTTTGGGCTTAGTTGGTGGAAAATGATACTGTTCTACATTTGGATAAGTATCATCCGTTATTGTAACATTCCCAAATTTAATAGCAGAAGGACCGCTATCCAGATTTACAGATTGACTATCCTCAATACTTCCAGGATATCCATCGGTGCGAAAAGTAATATCCTCATTGAAGTTCTCCGGATGAGGAACTTCCCGATAACTCTTATATTCTCCACTCATAATAGGATAATCCTCTTCAAGTGTTCCATTAATAACTGAATCCAGTAAACTCCATGCATTAACCATAACATTAATCCTCCTTAATGTCAATCATGTATTCTCTCTCCAATTCTTAAAAAATCTAGAAGTCCAATTACCATATATCTCCTCAGCCTCCAGGGGTAATTTATTCATAAGTTTAAATTTATTCTCAGGATTAAAAGGAAGAGATTGTGCATACTTCCAAAAAGGAGAATCATATTTTGATCCTGTTTGATAATGCCATAAGATGAAATTTTGAACTTCTTTGGATACTCTCCTAACTGAGATGTTAGTTGCAGACCTATCTATTGGTGTAGGTAATTGGGTTATATAATCCCACATATGCTTACACACAGTCAGATAAAAATCCGTTGCTGTTGCTTCTAAAGGATCTAAAAAGAAAGCTCTATTTCCATTCAAAACCGTCCTTTCCCCCACAAATATATCTTTCGCAACATAATTTTCAAATTCCAATTCCCCATCAATCTCCGGTAAATTAAATCTTTCTAAAAAATCCTCCTTTGCTTCTTCTCTTGTTGTTATTGTATTGTTATACAAATAACCATAGGAAAGACTATCTTTATTTGGAACTACAAAAGTCCATCCATTAGGAGTAGCAATCCCCCTTGTATAGTATAAAGAAGGATCTCCACCCGGTTTATTGTATAAAAGAACAGAATTTAAAGGATTGATAAGAGGGGTGTAATCATCTTTATTTCTATTCTTAGCACCTCTACAATCAAAAGTAAAAGTAGAATCTATCTCCCTTTCTGGATCTTCTATTTTCTTTTCTATAACTTTAACCTTACCAGATTTTAATACTACATCAGATAACTTCTGAGGTACATAATGACATGCAGTATGACCAAATTTAAAATCCGAAAATATTTTCTCTTTCTTTTTACCCCATCCTTCATACATAAAACCAGTCTTGATAGTAGCATCAAGAGGATTATTATTCCAATTAATATCTAATACCTCTCCTATTAATTCAGTTGGAGGAAGAACCGTTCCTTGACCTACTCTTTGAATAGGAGAATCTGGATCATGATAGATTACAATATCAACTGGATCTGGAGCACCGTATTTAAGAAAATGAAGAGCAGTAACACATCCAGCATTCCCTGCTCCCACTATCGCTATCTTCTTCTTTCCAAAATTAAACATCTTTCTCTACAGGAAGCTCAACAGTAGCATCAACCTTGTCATACAGTTCAAGGAATGCTTGCTTAGTATCATCATCAAATCTGTTTACACACACTTGAATTGCTTTCATCTTATCATCAAAGATAGCATACGCACGTAGGATATGAACCAAACGACGAGTGCTAATAATCTCCTCAATCCCTCCATCATAGAAGGTCTTACGGATAATGTCAGCCCAATCTACCAATCTCTTACAGAACTCAATATCATTAACCTTTAAACTGTCAGCAACATTCTTAAGAATTTTATTCTCTATAGAAGGTGCTGGATAATCCTGCTCAAAAGTTACAGGGAATCTCTCCAGGAATGCTTCATTAAGAACATTGGTACCAATAAACCTACCATCATCAGATCCTTTACCTTTAGTGTTTGCTGTTGCAATAACATTAAATCCCGTAGAAGGTTCTACCCACTTACCAATCTTCTTTAGAAACACACCCCTCCCCTCAAGGATGGGTTGGAGGCAGAGTATTTTGTTACTAGCCAAGTCAATTTCATCGAGTAACAAGATTGCTCCACGTTCCAGCGCTTCAATGACAGGTCCGTTATGCCAAACAGTTGACCCATCCACAAGGCGAAAGCCACCAATAAGATCGTCTTCATCAGTTTCAATAGTAATGTTTACACGAATCAGTTCTCGCTTGAGTTGAGCACAAGATTGTTCGACTCCAAAGGTTTTTCCATTCCCAGAAAGACCCGTGATAAACGTAGGATAGAACACACCGGCTTTGAGAATGGCCTTAAGATCGCTAAAAGGACCAAAGCGGACGAAGGTATCATCGGTTTCTGGTATAAGGTTCTGTTCTAATTTAGGCTCCACTGCAGGTGCAGCAAAAGAATTCTCAATATTTTTAACTGCTTTTACTGTTACTTCTAAGTTCCACTTACCACGACCAACTTTAAATTGATTAAGTTTACTGGTGACTGTTTGATAGGCAATATCATTCATTCTACAAAACCCTCTCACATCTGCTGCTGTGAATTCAGTTCCGTAGTTTGATTTCAAACCCTCAATGATTTCTTCACGAGTCATTTTGATTTCGAACATAATGTGTTGCTTTCAATAATCATATTATAGATCATGAAGAGGTGATTTATTTATAGAATGTGCCAGTTTTTTTATTGACACCAAACCTCTATATTGGTAGCAATTGCCATTCTCAACTTACTACTCTTATGTTGAGCAGGGACTTCATGTTTTAAAAATCCAGGAACTATACAATAATCATCTTCCTCTATATCAAGATGCCACTGCTGATTAAAACAAGAAGTATATAAACTATTAGGATTAACCAACTTTTTCATATGTGGGAAAATATCTTCTTGATAATTTGCAAAAGGATGCTCATTAAAAAATGATGTTGGTTGATGATTCTCGGAATCAAACTGTATATAATGTATTCCTACAAAATCTTGCTTTATATGCTGATGAGCAGACATATAACCACCATCACTCATACAATTATAGTTAATAATCTCAAAAGAAAATTTATAATCCCCCACTAATCCACATCCCTTAAGACACTTAGGAATTACCTCTTCATATACTTTTATAAGTTGAGAATAATCAGGTTTTATAAAATCAGGATTATCCCAATCTCCATAGGCATGATGAATATTAAGATTATCTTCTCTCCACTTATTACGATTAGGATTTTTTAAATAATTAGATTTATGATTATCAATTACTTCTTCTTTATTATAAGATTTAGGATCAATTTTACAAAGAGAAAAAGGAATACCAAATAATCTATCAGCTTTAATCTTCATATTTTTTTATACTCTTCTCCCATTCCTGTAAAGATGATGAACAATCAGGTGGCTCAGGATCTTTATAGCCTTTCATCTTCTTCCATTTATTATGCAATGCACCCATCATCCATGACTGAGCAAGACTCTTAGGACCATTCTCTAATAACTCAAGTTCCTTTTTACTATTTGTATAAGGGATAAGTTCTTCTCTCCAATTGGAGTCATCATAGTTCATTTCGTTCTCCTCCTAGGTACTTGAATCGTCCATGAATGTGAAACCAAATCTACCATCTCAAACTCTTTCCTAGCCTTTTCCCTTCTATTTAATTCATCCTCACGTCCTGGTTTAGGTTGAGTGTCCCCATACTGAGGAATAGTAAACCCAAACTCTCTACACTCTTCTGAATCTGCCAAATCAATGTTACACTCTTCTGCATACTCCCAGATAGCACTGTCCACCTGGTCAAAGAGAGAATCAAAAGTCATTCTCCTACGCAAATCATTCGCAATATTATCTACGTGCTCATCTGCTAAATCTACTCCACATGGTCTTGCTTTGACCAACTTATTAAGATCAATAACGATCTTACAGTCATTGTAAATACACATAATTAAGCCACTAATGAGATGAATTCGCCAAGAACCTTTTTATTAAGTTTCTTGGTCTTAAGGGATTTCGCAAATGCCCTTTTAATTTGGGCTTTGGTTGCATCATGATCCACATCAAACTCAGCATCCTGAGAAAGTACCGTAGAAGATAATCCAAAGTAAGCATCATACCCAGAGTTCTTAATAGTAAAACTCTTATTCTTCCTCCATTCACTATACATTTTATCAGATCCGTCGTAATTATACAACCTCATGAACTGTTTAGCGTCACGATTAACCAGAACCCTAATACCTATAAAATTTGTAGAAGGGAAATTATCCTTCAAATTGGTAAGAAGGGCATCGGTAAATTGATTATATTGCCAACCTAATCTATAGGTCTTACCCAATTTACGATCACGCAAGAAACATTTAACTCCATTAATCTTACGACATCCCAAATAAGGTTCATCTTCCCAACGACGCTGGACCTCTTTATTATAAGGAAGTTGATATGCCTCTCCATCAGTCAATATAATACATTGAACCTTCTCAACATTATTCTCTTTTTTAAATTGAGGAATAATCTGATGTAAAGATACGATTGCTTCATTAAGAGGAGTGCCAGAAAGAACCATCCGTTGAGGATAACCAAACCTAGAATTGATACCATCACAATTAAAAGATCGTGCAATCCTCCAAATGTTTATCATCTGCTGTTCTAATGTCCTAGCATTAACCTTACTACTAAAAAGATTCATTAAATTAAAATCATCATCAACCACAAATGAACCTTCTTTTCTTTCATGATGACGCTGCGGCTTAGGTGGTGTATACAAACCCTTCACATAATCTTTGTCATTTGTGTTCCATTCACAAGTAAACGCATAAACCTCAAAAGGAATCTGCACTTTCTTACAAAACCACATAAGATTATAAAGTTGCTTAAGAGTATCTTGTAAAACATATTGCATAGATCCAGACCAGTCCAATATAAAAACTAATCCATGATTCTTGCCCTCAGGAAGAGTTGTTATCTTCTTAAAGAGATCCTCATTATATCGGTAAGTATGAAGCTTCTCTGTAGAGAGAACCCCAGTGCGACTAGTAGAAGCACGAGCATAACTCGAAGCTGCCTTACGACACTCAAACTCTTTGACAAGATAACTGACTTCTTTTTGTGCATCCTTTTTAAATTGTAAATACTCTCCATCACAAAATTCAAATCCTGGATTTAAATCATATCCATGTTCTTTCGATGCTGCTTTCCATCTTCCTTCTTCCCATTCCCAATAATTATCAATACCATCATGAACTTCTTTATTGGAAGCAATAACACTCTCAATATTAACCTGAGGAACTTCTATATATTCATTCTCACTTCCATTAGCATTAACCAACTCCTGCAATTTACTTTCTAATGCATCCGCAGTTTGAACTACAGGAGAATCAGAATCATCCACCCTATCATTGCTAGGAGTACTATCGCTCCTATCTTCCACAGGAGAACTGCTATCACTGTCAGGAACGGTAGGCTCACTATCAGGAGTGCTGCCAAGGTCAAGATCCCCAGAACTTTCAAAGTCTTTGAGAAAATCTTGTTGAGCATCCTTTTCTTTGGAATCCTCTTTCTCCTGCTTGCAGAAATTATATAACGCTTCTGCTGCGGATAAGGTGTCATTAAACGTTTCACAGCCATTGATTAAATCGATAATCGGTTTTTCAGTAGGCGAAAAAGCCAAAGGAAGGAGCGAACCCACCTTAAAGTATAAATTAGCCCTATCAGCAAGATTAAAATTAGTAATATCTTCACCATCTAATTCAAAATAATCTTGATCATAAAGCTCATTATATCCTCTATAGAAACTTTTCGCAATACCCAAATATTTACGCTTCATCAACTTTTCAATTCGCGCATCCTCAACCACATTTACAAACTGTGGAGGAATATCATAATCCAACCACCAGTCCTCATCAGGTGTGAATAAACAATGACTGCACTCGTGGGAGACCAGCATATCATATACAGCTGCACTGGCCTTCTCCCACATCGGCAAGGTTAATACGCGAGAGCGAACATTAAACTGAGCACACTCCACTTGCTTATGCTCTACTACGATATCCTCAGTAGCAAGCAACTTCGCTAGTTGTGACTTGATTTCTTGCTGGACTGCCATGTGTTTCGTTTGGTATGAACCCATAATACGACGAAACCCGCCTAGTTTGGCGGGTAACATAACGCTTCTTAAAACTTTGTAGCCTTTCTCGGGCCTGACGCAACGCTTGAGGTTTAAGTTTCCTCTTCGTCTCCTTCTTGCTGTGGTGTTGCCAATTTGGAACTTTCATTAAACTGCCTCAGATACGCATCACTCCTTGGATCGGTAATGAGAAATCTACAATGCTCCCACCCTTCCTTCTTAAAGGTTTCACTCATATCGACTGGCCTTCTAACAGGTCCTTTAGTCCATTCTGGTGGTGATTCCTCAGTCATAGGTCTGGATAGAATTTGTCAAGATCCTCTTTATAGAGAGATCTTATATTATCTATAAGTTTAGGGGTCCTGTCAAGCTGATTAACCCCCTCATGACGGCTCATAGGATACTGTGCGAATGCATCTATCTTAAACTCTACTTGCAGTTTTTCACTCATCCAGTAGCCAAAATTAACACCCAACCCATCTTCAAATTTCCAGAGATGAGTTGTGTCACTAATAAAATCTACTTGAGGTCTCCACCAAGTCTTGGTCTCTGAATAAGGAAAGTTCTCAATCATAGAAAAGAATTGGTCTTTATCTTCCATCTTTTCTTGTATATCATTACCATACTCTTGCTTAAGGAAAATAGATGCTGAGAAGAATCTCTCAATAGGATTCCTAATAACTGCCACCTGTTCTATACCATCTATATCACAATACTTTTCATACAGTTCCTTATAGAAATGAGTTATCTCACAATCTTCTATAAAAGAATGATTATAATGAGGGATACCATAGAGTTCTAGAAGTTCATACTCCCATCCATTTAAATCCAGATTCGCTTCAATAAACCTTCCCCCTGTGCGAGGGATATGAATAAGAAGAAATCTCTTACCAGTCTCTTTGTGTTTAAAGGTTGCCATCAATCACCTCATTAATACTAATTGTAGGAGACCATCCCAAATTACGCAATTGTGTTGTGTCAGCACATAAACTGTCTGGTTCTCCTACCACATGCTTAAGAGGTAAATCCCTTCCCATTGCCTGTGCTATATCCATAACAGGAATAGATTCTCCATTCCCAATATCAATAGGTCCTGTAAAAGAAGGACAAGAGATCAAACAAGAAATAGCACTGACAACATCTTTAACATGAATATAATCTCTCTTATGTCTAGTAATATACTTAGCAGTATTCTCCTGTAACATTCTATAAAGCATATCCACTCTACTATTCTCCTCTGCCCATACATTAAAGAACCTCATTGCCACACTATTAGGAGGTGCCATTGATTCATTTACCTTCTTGGTTATAGCATAAGGATTCTGCCACCATCCATATACACCTGCAGAACTAGCATATAAAAGTCTAATATCATTATCTCTACAATAACAAAATATTCGTTTTGTCTTCTCTACATTATTCTCCCAAAACTTATCAGGGTTCTCCAGACTATCCCTAAGTGCAGCAAATGCAGCAAGATGTATTACCACATCATATATCTTATCAGTTTTAAAATCTCCTATATCATCAGGAAAATCTATTCCATCAACATCACAAGAATCTTTAAGATGGGTATAAAGATGACTTCCAATAAAACCTTTATATCCAGTAATCAAAACTTTCATTCAGTTATCCTACTAAATCCCTTCATCTTCTCAAATCTTACCACACTATCAAACCTATCTTCCATACCAGTCTTATGGGATATTACAAATATATTTGCATCTACAATAACATACTTAATAATTTTCAAGAACTCATCTGTTCCCATACCATCTAGTGAACTATCAAATACCTCATCCATTATAAGGAGATTAGTATTTACAGAGTTCTTCATCCTTGCCACTTCTCTCCAAGTAAACAAGAGTGCTAAGTCTATTCTCATCTTCTCTCCCTCGCTGAAAGAAGCATAAGAAAAATCTTCATGGATAGGGGACTGGACGGTTTCGTTAAACTCATCATCAAGAGTAAAATTAATATAAAAATCCATCATCTGGAGATATCTATTAACCTGCTGATTAATCAGAGGTAGATACTTCTTAATGATTTTTGATTTAACTCCACCATCTCTAAGTAAGCTATACGAAAAATCGTAATAGTTTATTGTGTCCTTTTTAGAAGATAGTTCGTCGTAAGTAGTTGTTAAATTGTCCTGGAAGGTTGCTAACTTGTCGTGCTCAGTATTTCTGTTTGCAAGTCGATCGGTAATAGTTTGAATTTCCGATTCCAAATCTCTGATTTGTCGTTGACAGCCAGTGATCTTTGTATTATTTTTAGAAATGCCATGCGTTAGTTTAGTAATCTCCTTAGATATGTTTGTAAAGTGACGCTCTCGTTCTTCTTCGTTTTTAATTGCCTCCTCTAGTTCTTTATAACCAGATTGCAACTCCTTTGCTTTAGTTTGAGCGTCATCAATTTTATTTATTCTGAACTCCTCCTGGATTGGTTGGGTACATGTAGGACATGTTACATTGTCAGTAAAGAACTTATGCTCTTTAGTAATGGTCGCTACCTTATTAGAAATCTTACCTTTTAAACCACCAAGAGTGCGAAGTTTTTCTGTAGCACCTGTTACTTTCTCTTGATCTTCTGTTAGAGTCTCCACTTCCTTTTCTGTCTTCTGGTTCTCCATCAAGTAATTATCAGATTCTTGAAGGAGCTTAGTAACCTTATCTTTATTCTTGTTTATATTTTCATTACTCCTATTATCAAGTTCCTCAATAAAATCTTTTTGCATTACAACCTTTTCATTGAGAGATTCCTTCTTAAGATTAAGAACTTTCACCTCTTCTTTCTGCTGACGTATCTTTTCTTTAATCAACATACTCATTGATGAAAAGATTTTAATATCAAGCAAGTCTTCAATTACTTCTCTTCTATGAGCCGCAGGGAGTTGCATAAAGGGAACGAATGTACTAGACCCCAAAATAACAATCTGCGTGAAAGACTTATAATTCATCTTTAGAACATTCTGCTCTAGCCACTTTTGCTGGTCTACAACATTAGAGAATTGATCTAAAACCTTACCATCTTTCCAAATCTCAAAGATATTAGGTCTAATTCCTCTTACTACTTTCCAATCTACAGAACCAATAGAAAATTCTACCTCAACCTTACAATCCTTTTCATTAACCGTATTAATTAATTGAGGTTTATTAATCTTTCTAAAAGGTCTTCCAAACAAACTAAAAGTTAAGGCATCCAATACAGTACTCTTACCAGTACCATTGGTGCCGATAATCAAAGTAGTATTATCTTCGGTAAAACTTATTTCACTATATTGATTTCCAGTGCTTAAAAAGTTTTTCCAGCGAATCTTCTCAAATAAAATCATGCTTAATTAAAGGTGGAATCACAATGTCATTGGGGGTAATAACCGTATAGTTATATCCATGAAGCTGACACGTTTTTATCATAAGGTCAGGCTCAACTTCTATAATATGCATCTCTGGATAATCCTGATCATCTTCTAACATCATAGCATATCTTTCTGCATCATCTTCTTGCTCAAACAAATAAAGAATCTGATTACCATAAGCATCTTGTACTGAGTAAGCTCCTTCCCTCTCCTTACCAGCGACAGTTAATATAAACATCATACCAACTCACATGCTTCTTGGTACGTTTCTTGCATCATCTTTTGCAATACTGACTTGTCAAGATTAATTTCTGCCTCATCAATAAATTTATTGAGAATGGACATGGTATCTTCGGTTTCATATGCCTCAGAACCCTTATCATCATACCATCCACCAAAATCAAAATTCTCAACAATCTTTACTTCTGCTACATTAGATGCATATAACTTATCAACAAACTTTTCAAAATTCTTTGTACTTGTTTTTTTACGAACAATGAGTTTTACAATCTTACTTTCATACTCCCGCGAATCAAAGGTCTGATAAGGAGTATCCTCATAAAAGATCTTATAAAAAAGACGATGAGGATTATTAATAGGAGTATGTTCTAAGGTTTCTGTATCAAAAATATGAAACCCTCTAGTAGAATCAAAGTCATTCCAAAACATTTCATAAGGATTACCTAAGTAATGAATATCTCCCACACTTGAACGAGTGTGAAAATGTCCTGAAAAAACCTTTTCAAACTTTTTAAAATAGTTCATATCAAATCCATGATCCATAATCACCTGTTGCGTGACTATAAATCCATTCAATTCTAAATGACCCATTACTACAGGACACTTAGATTTTTTAAGAGCCTTAATAGTATCCTCTTCATTTTCCTGATTAATCCAAGGAATAAGAAGAACACCCAAGTCTCCTAACTTAATCTCCTCTGGTTGTGCATATACCTTAACATTCTTATATTCACGAAGTAATAAATCTACTGCATTTACATCATTAGTATTCTTATAATATGCTGTATGATTACCTACAATAGTGTGAATTGTATAATCTCTTAATTTATCGTAATAGTTATCCTTTGCCCAGGATAAAGCCGAAAAGTCAATACCTTTACGGCTATCGAAGGTATCACCCATATCAATAATGGTATCAATACCTTCCGCTTCAATAGTCGGAAAGAAAACATCATTATAGAACTTCAGAAAATAATCATGAAAGAGTTTTGAATTCTTTCGTGCTCCGAAGTGCTGATCAGTAATGATCGCAATCTTCATTCAATTACGCAACTTAGAATGGACGGCATCCTTAATTTGATTATACTCTGCATAATTGTCCCCGTCAATCCTATTGCTATCATCAAACACTTCAGAATAACCAGACCTCTCAAGAATCTTATTCTTAATTTCTAATTGACGCTTTTCTCTTTGTATGCGTCGGAGAAATGCATAATGTATAATCTGCGTAAAGTAAGCAAAAGGATTTTGGGATTTCTCAGGATTAAAATTATGTATATATTGAACGCAATTTTCGATTCCATCTGAGATCATGTCCTCCTTGAACATGTAGTTAACAAAATTTGGTTTAAATGATAAATGATTTGCAATCTTTAAAAAACACTCTCCAATATATCTTGGGATAGGAGGCTTCGGTTTGTCCTGCAGTACAGCAATCTCCTTATCTTCACGATACTTAATCAATGCGGCCAAGAACTCCTTATTATTAACATAATGTTCTGACCTTTTTCTTTTAGCCATGGTTCCTGGTTTTATCATAAGTCATTATCACTTCTATGTAGATAGTATAACATTTATACCTACACTTGACAAGTTCTAAAAACCAAGTAGAATAACTTTGTCAGGGTTAATCGGGTTAGCTTTTAGTATTATTATTCTTAAAGATCTTCTCTAATATTTCTTTAGTATCATCAACCTTACCTAGATATCCCATTTTTCTACTCATTAGTGGTTGATTATTCTTTTCTGCTGATGTATCTCTAACAAATTGTTGATACATCATAATCATTTCCACATCCACTGATTCACTCATCGTTAATATATCATCTAAATTAAAAATAAAAAGATCTTCATTACTTGTTTTTAACCAGGGTTCTACTTTATATCCTACAATTCCACCCTTTGCATTTACTTCACATATTGTAATAGGATTAGAAACCACAAGCATCGTTCTATTATCTTCTTCTGAGGGAGCGACCTTACAGAATATCTCTTCCCCGTTTTTAAATTTTAGTGTTGCGTAAAAATCATCTTCCATATTATTTTCTTAAATGTATTGTGATGATCTCATAATTAAAATTCTCTTCGTTATAAATTTTAATACGTTCAATAAGATGATTTAATGTATAGTTTCGTTTAGACCTATACGTGCAATCATCTGCTATATCATAAAGAATTGCTTTGACTTTGTTAGTTCCTTTTCTAAGTACTCTCCCAATGCTTTGGAGATTTCTAATTCGCGATTTTGACGGTGAGGCAAAGATAACGTTATGGAGATTGCGAATATTAATGCCTGTAGAAAAGGTTCCATAGGATGCGACGATAATAGAGTTTTTTTCATTTTCTGTTATCTCTCGAACAATCTCTCTTTGTTCCGCATCAACTCCACCGTGGACAAAGAATACTTTACGATCATCATTCTTACTTGTATTTATTAAATCATATAGTACCTGTCCGTGTGCTTCTACTCTACTATAAAGTAAAAGACTATTTCCTTTTAAATCTAATGCTAAGTTCTTAAGAAAATTATTTCTTTGTTCATGACTAATTAAATATTCAATCTCATCATTATATGTTTCAAACTTCTGAGGAGGATGTTTCAATACAATACACTGAATATCTAATTGAGCAAGATGCCCCTGCTTCATTAACTCATCAGTCTTTGTTACTTTATATGATGGACCAAACAACCCTTCTAATACCCACTTATGAGTTTGAGTTCCATCAAGTGTTCCAGTAAATCCAAATCTATATTTTGCATGATGCAATTTTGTCATTATAGATATAAGAGACTTACTCTTAAATAAGTGGGCCTCATCCCCTATTACTACATTATAATCTTCAAAGAAAGAAGGTTCTAGTTTATAGACAGACTGCCAGGTTGTAATTGTAACAGGAAACTCATTTGTTTTTTCTTTTCCCGCATAGATACGGTGACAATATGAATCAGAATCCCAACCATAATCTTCAAAGTCCTTATACATCTGCTCTACAAGGGATGTCGTTGGAACAACTAAGAGAATTTTTTGATGCTTCGCTGTATAATATCTTACAAGAGCGTAAATCATCAAAGATTTGCCTGAGGCAGTGGGTGATATCAATAATTTTCTATTGTGCCTTAGAGCATCATAAACACCTTCTATTTGATAATCCCTCGCCTTCAAATGAGTAATAGATTTTATATAATCCTTTACACCTTCTAATGAGACAGACTCATTAATTTCAAATGGAGCTCCATAATATTCGTTGTTCTCAAAGCACCAGGTATAATCGTGCCTATTACAAAAGGCAATAATCTTATCAAGTAATCCAATATATATTCTCTTCGTTCTTAAATCAAACAAATGTATTTCGCCATTCCAATGCTTATTCCTATACTGGGGCATGAACTTTGCACCCTCAGGAATAAAAGTGAAATGGTCTCGAAGTTCATACTGGATATGCGGATCCGCCTTTACCTGTAAGAATACTTCGTTCGCCTTTCCTATAACAACATCGGTCCTCAATCATTCCATAGCATCTATGGGTATTTATTAAGTATTGTCAACCCATCCCAGAATTAAATCATAAACCTTGGATAAAATGCCCTCAAATAAGACAAGCAAAGAATTCAAAGCTCTACTTGTTGGGCATGGGCTACCAGATTACGAATCGATAACACCAGAGTCAATTGAGCAAGAAATCCCTCTTCTTCTTGAACACCTCAATAAGGAATTAACTACAATAGAAATCAATCTAGATAAAGTATTAACAAACAATGAAAAGTTAACTTGGGAAGGAGTAATGACTCCTCTTCATCAGCTAAACGAAAGTCTTAGATGGAGCTGGGGAGTTGTTTCCCATCTTAATGGAGTTTGTAACACAAAAGAACTAAGAAAAGTTCATTCCTACCAACAACCAGAGGTAGTGCGTTTTACCAATAGGCTTGGTCAAAGCAACATTATTTATAAAGCACTTAATCAATTAAAGAATCAAAATAACAGCAACCTAAACCCAACTCAAATAAGAATTCTTCAGGCTGAGCTTCTTTCAATGGCTCACCGTGGGGTCGGCTTAGAGGGGACAGTCCAAGCTGACTTCAACTCAACCAGCGAGAAGCTTGCAAAGCTAAGTACCAGTTTCAGCAACAACCTCCTTGATGCAACACAACAGTGGAGCCTGCTGCTAACCAAAAAATCAGAAATAGACGGGTTACCAATGCGAACCCTTGCTGCACTCGCTCAATCAGCACATGAATCCGGCGACCTCTACAAAAACAAGGAATCACCCACAGCCGAGACAGGTCCTTGGCGACTAAAACTAGACATGCCAAGTTATATCCCATTCATGACTCATGCCAAGAACCGAACACTAAGAGAAATTGTTTATAAAGCCCACATAAGGAAAGCCAGCGAAGGCAAGCAAAACAACAACCCACTCATAGAAGAAATACTTGTCTTAAGGACAAAGCAAGCAAAACTATTGGGTTACCAAAACTGGGCGGATCTAAGTCTGGCAAGCAAGATGGCAGAGGGAGTAACAGCTGTCGAAGATATGCTTGAAGAATTAAGATCATCTGCACTAGTAGCTGCAAAGAAAGAGCTTGCTGATCTAAGTAGCTATGCAAAGAAAGCTAGCGATGGGAAGATTTCTGGAATTGCGCCCTGGGATCTGAGCTTCTGGTCAGAAAGACTTCGACAAAAGAAATTCAACTTAAACCTTGAAAAGCTACGTCCATGGTTCCCCATGCCAAAAGTCCTAGATGGACTTTTTAATTTATGCGGTCGACTATTTAGTATTTCAATTGTTCCAGCCAATTCAGGGGCCCCCAAGTGGCATCCTGATGTTCATTTTTTCAAGGTGCGCGACCAGAGTGGAAAAGATCTAGCCGCTTTCTACTTAGATCCCTATAGCAGACCATCCAGCAAGCGAGGTGGTGCATGGATGGATGAATGCTTGTGTCGAGACATGACGACACAAGGTAGTGAAATACTTCCAGTTGCCTACCTGGTCTGCAATCAAAGCCCACCAATTGGCAACTCACCAAGCTTAATGAGCTTCGAAGAAGTAGAAACCTTATTCCACGAATTCGGACATGGTCTCCAACATATGCTGACAACTATCGACTACCCCCAAGCGGCAGGGATAAACAATGTCGAGTGGGATGCTGTAGAACTTCCTAGCCAATTCATGGAAAACTGGTGCCTTGACCAAAAAACTCTTTTTGGAATGGCGCGTCACTGGGAAACCGGCGAGACTCTTCCAGAAGACGAGTTTGCAAAATTACGCCAAAGTCGCAATTTCAATTCTGGACTATCAACATTACGTCAAATTCATTTTGCACTGACAGATCTGAGATTACACAGCCAATGGAGCCCACAATTGGGACTCAGTCCGGATCAATTGCGTCGTGAAATAGCAAAAGATACTACTGTCATTCCACTAATTCAAGAAGATCAATTTCTTTGTTCTTTTAGTCACATTTTTGCAGGAGGATATGCCGCAGGCTACTACTCATACAAATGGGCAGAAGTTCTAAGTGCAGATGCTTTTTCCGCCTTTGAAGAATCTGATCTAAATAATGAGCAAGAAATCAAAGAGAAAGGGACGCTCTTTAGAAATACTATTTTAAGCCTTGGAGGTAGCAAGCCTCCCTCCGAAGTATTTGAGTTATTCAGAGGGCGGCCACCAAAAACTGACGCACTCATCAAGCACTCGGTTCTCAAACAAATCCATTACATCTAGGATTATTTATTATCTACAATCTAATACAATTCTGAGATACTGCTCCTACAGTCACTTGGAAATGTTTTGCTGCAGCAGTTAATGATTTAAATACTTTACCTTTATACTCAACCATTTTAGTTCCAGTCCCTACACCTTGTCCTTTTATTCCTTTATTCCAAGGCCCAACTCTTTTTCTTCCTTCTAAAAATGCTTTTGTTATACCTCTATTGGGTCTTCTTAAATTTGCCTCACCAATCAATCTTTTTGTTTCTTCAGAATGTTTCCACCCTTCATTAATACGCTCATAAGAGTCATCAGTGAATTCAAAACTTCTTAAATCGTCCCAAATATCCATTAACCTAATCCCGATTGAAATCTCATAAACTCCAGAGCATTCTTTATTTGAAAAGTTCTATTTTGAATGACTTTGAGTATGCTCTCTATATAGGTTAACATAGTATCGTAGTAGTCAATCTTTAAAGAACAATTAGATAATTTTTCATCAGCATCCAAGTATTTGGACATCGTGTCTTTATCCCTAATCTTTTTACCAAAGGGATTTTCTACATATACTTCTGGGTCCGCTTTTCCTGAGAAATATTCATATCTCTCGTGACGGATATTTTTCCTTTGCTGTTCTGCTCTCTTTCTTAAAAGGAATATCTTATTGTAAATGTCAAAATACTTCGCATGAAGACATGGTATATTCAAGGATTCATCATGTAGATTATCTTTATCTATTATCGAATCTTTTTCCCACATCTTCTGGAGGTCATCCAGATCAATCATAAATCATTGCCACTAATATCAGTTATGTCGTAGATAGTATACTTGAAACCTACCTCTGCTGTAAAGAAGTTTACATCTGTCTCTGTAGCATCAAAGTTAAGAGTTGTCAAAGAGTAAGGCCACAGATCACTGAAAACTACTTTAAAGATAGGATTTTGATTACTGCCCAATACAGTAAGAGTTCCATCAGAATAGATATCCATTCCACGAGATTTTGACATATCAACATCTCTCTTCTCATCTTGAAGATCATATATTTCTTCTAATGAGTTAGGAAATCCCAATCCCCTTATCCAATTTTGCAACTCCATATAATTTTTTAAATCTTCATCTACCAAAAATCTAATATTAAAATCATCAAATACAATCTTATCTCCAGGAGTTGGAATATCTTTTAGATAAGTAGGTTGAGTTGCTTCTCCTAATGTAATACCTGGAAGGTTGGCTGCATTACTAAAAAAAGCAACCTTGGGAGATCGATTTAATACTAATCTAAATCCAGTAGGCGCAAGAAAATTTCTATTCTTTATTTGCCTCTGATATGCATTTGCTACTTGGGCCATTAGTTCACGCAGGTCTCCTTATATATTTATAGGTGCGGAGTCATAAGGTGATGCAAAACCTTCTGTCCAACTGGTAACATTACCAGCACATACTATTCTATTATCACATTTATTCTTAGGAACTTCATGCAATACCTGTGCATCAAATATTACAACTTTTCCTTCTTCTGCTTTTATTCTCTTACCACTTGTAGGAAAAACTAAAGGGGAAGCACCTTTTGGACAATTGACAAAATAAGCAAATCCCCATGTATGAGGTCTATGATGATGTTTTTGAGTATAATCTCCTTTATTATATCTTGCCAACCAAACTCCTACCCGTCTTTTAATATACTTATCATCAGGTGACCAACCTTGAATGCTCTTATCATATCGATATTCGTTTAGAATCCAACCTACCAATTTCTGCACATTAGTAGAATGTTCATATATCTGAGATGTTCTTTTACCATGAACATTTGTAAATCCACTACTAGGATGAGATTCTAATAAAGATTCAGCATCCTTTAAGAGTCTCTTATTTAAAGATTCTGCATAAGGATATTTTCTTATAATAAGGTTATGGTACTCTTTAACTCTCATTCATCAATTATAGCATAATATTAAGAACTCGTCAAGATACTAAATATGTTTTTAAAAAGGATACTTAAACGATTTTGAGTGTGAACTTCTAGAAAATTTTTAGACAAAAAAAATGACCTCAATTCGGTCACAGCGTCGTTATACTTCTTTGGGTCAATCAGCGCGGTCATCTTATTTCTTGACAAAACTATATTATTTAGACAAATGAATTATTGTATTTTAAACATAAAAAAAGAGGGGTGTTAAACCCCTCCTC
>Ga0080013_1002853_pt1 | contig 19339 bp, 20 predicted proteins | sample ETNvirenome_6_85_FD_69236 | JGI IMG/M metagenome (GOLD analysis project Ga0080013, IMG submission 69236) | Marine viral communities from the Pacific Ocean - ETNP_6_85 (SPADES assembly) (version 2) | ecosystem: Environmental > Aquatic > Marine > Oceanic | place: Pacific Ocean | collected 2013-06-19 | reverse complement strand
GGGTACTAATAAAGTTTTTTTGTGTTGTATATCACGTAATATTGCAGTAACTTCTTCGTCATGATCCAGTATCATATATTAATAATAAGAAAAAAAAGTTAAATAGCCGAATTGTTAATATCACTTGGGACAATAAAATCTGTATCTGTATATAAATCTAACGGATTATTTAATATAAGATTAATTGTAGGAATAGTTGATTGTGCTGCTTTAATTTGTCGATTATTTTGATTGATAACTCCACGATTAAATGCCGGGCCGTCAAATGTATCTTCAATATTACCAGTTATATACCAATTTAATTCAACTCCTATATATAATTTTTTATCAATATTTCCTTGTTTCCATTGTTTATATGTATCTTTAGAAACTTCTATAATTATTTCTTCATTTATTTTTTTAAGAAAATATCGAACGATATATCCGGTGGTTTTATCAGATTGAATAATATTTGGTTTATGTCTTGGAATTGATTTAGTGCTAATGTTTATAGATTTTAATGATCTATAAACATTATTTAATACATCTCTTCTAATATATGGAATTAATTTGATTGATTGTTTACTAGACCAAATATTTCCAGTATATAATTCACCAGTTGAATATGAATGATATGGACCTATATATTCAGTTCCTTCCTGATACATTAATTCTTTACCAGAAGTGTATAAATTTTTAGTTATTTCCTCAGCTGTATAAAAAAGTTTTTTTCTCATATCATTCTATATTTGGCCTCATTATACATTTAACATTAGTTGTCCATTCTCCATCAACAGTTACATTATGAGTTACATTAATAACACTAAACACTACATTTGTTTTGTATCGTTCAGGTAATGCATCAAATTGTAATACATCACCATAACGAAATCCATTTACCCCATCTATAGAAAAATCTGCAGTAAATGGAAACATTGGAGTTGCTAATAAATTGCTAATCCGGATGTCATCAGTAGGATATTTAATATATTGAACTAATGCTTTGTATAATGCTTGTTGTTTTTCTGGTTCTCCTTTGAATTTTCCATATTCCGATCTTGTAAATTTTAAATTTGCAAGATTTTTTTTATGTAAACCTCCATATTTTTTATATGCTTTATTAATACTATTTTTATCTTTTTCACGATACATAAAATTAATAAATGGAGCAATATCTTCTTCTGAAACATCATCTCCTTGATTTAATGTATATGATAGGTTTTTTACTGATTCTGGAATTGTCGCAGATAAATTAAATCCTCTAGTTAATGATCCTTTGCCATTTGTTGCAAATAATGGTACATGATATGGTTCTACTTTTTCAGAATCAGATGGAGCTTTACTTTTAACATATTTACTGTCTGCATATATTAATGTTTCGGTTGCAGTAGATGGATCTGTTACTAAATTCATTGAAATTGCTCTTCCAGAAGCGTGTGATATTTTACCACTAATCATGGTTAAAAATATATTTACATTGAATGATCTACTTCCGCCTTTAGATATACCACCTTTACCGGTGGCTCCTATAATTATATTTCGAATTGTTTCTAAATTAATTAAAATTCTTGAAGGAAATATTACATTGTCATTAGATTCTTTTTTATTTCCATCTCCATCTTCTTCTTCAATTTTTCCATATACCCCAGGCCAATTTTCTGCATTTATCATTGAATCTACGTTATAATATATATTATCGCCATAACTATTCATAGTATTACCACCAAGTTTATCAGCTAAAAATAAAATTTCTTCTGGATTTGTAGAAGTTAAGTGTGGATAATAATTACTAAAACATCTTGCGTCATTGCATAGTATACGGGCATTTGGCACTGTAGTTCTCAGTTTAGACAGTACTCTGTTATTGATAAATTGTATTAAATATCCTAATGTTATATATCTATTATATTTAAAACCAGCTGTAAAATTTATAGATTCTGGACCTACTTGTTGTAGCTGATTAATAGTTGAATAACCATATAATAAAAATTGATCACTAATAACTTCTAAATCCGTATTGATATTTACCATGTTAGACATATTTTTGAGTCCGTCAACATTTTCAAAGATATTTATTTCAGATGCAAATTGATACTCTACTATTTCAGTATATAATGCATCATAAAATTGAGAAGAACCAGAAGCTATAGCTGCTTCAGCATCTAATTCTTTTAATTGTTTTATTTGGTCGTCTGATGCTCCTGAAGCTCTCGATGCTGATATTAATTCCGATCCACGTAAATTTTGATAGATACTGCCACTAGGTATGTTGTCTAATATCTCTTTTTGTTTTTCAGTATCATATTTTGGATCAATATTTTCCGCGCCGGTTTTTTTGGCTTTCTTTGTTTTCTTTTTGTCTTTTTTAGACTGCTCAGATTGATCTTGGTTTATATACATACTAACATCAGTATATACATTACTTGTTCCAGTTAATGATAATGTTGCATCTACCGTGCCTGTTTCTGTGAATGAAAAATCAAATGATGTTATTAAACCTTCAAATGTTACTCTGTTTAATTTTCTTAAATCCGTGCTAAATTCTACTCTTTCATCTTCGCGCATTGTCGGATAAAATTCTTTTAATTTTGCATCACTTGGAATAGTATTTTTAGTTAATAATCCAGCTGTTGCAGAATCGCGTGTAATTACAGCAGAATCTGGATGTTCTATAACAATGCGAATAAATCGGCCGGGTCTAAAATACATAGTTTCAATTTCATCTAAGTCCCGTATTGGATTTGGAATTGTTAATGCAATAGAAGCTTTGTTTAACAAACCCATTGAATGATCTCCAATATTAACATCAACAGTAGAAATAAATGGTCCTATTCTTTTGGATTCATCTTGAAACTCTTCTTCTTTTAAATCAGCTACTCGTCCTTTGTCATCAAATACTATTTTAGATTTTTTATATTTACGATCTCGCAAATATCCATCAGGTCCACTTGGCATATATCTACCAGATGTTACACTAGTGCCTCCTAATTCACTAATAATTTTAGTGTTGCTACTATTGCCTTCATATGCATATATAGCTACATTAGCAATTTTTTCCAACATGAATTGCAAATCTTTTGTCGTTTTACTGAATACACCTGCAGCTGCTCTTGCATCTAGTTCTTCACGCAAATTTGGATCAACTGGGGTATAAAATATATTATTACTCATCTTTCAGAATTTAATTTGTTCATAACTTCTTGTATATTTTGATTAAGAGGGATTCGTAATCTAGTATTTTGTGGTACTATTAACGAACCTTTGCCTAATCCATTGCATGTAGCAATCAACCACCACAAAGAAGCATCACCATAAAATGTATGTGCTAATTTATCTAATCGTTCATTGGATGTTGTTTGTATGTATACGTCGTCAGGACTAACCGGAAATACTGGTATTATGGTTGAACTCAGTCTGCGGCGACTTGTTTCGTCTTTTATAATATCTGTAGTTGAATATCTCATATTTTATCCTTAATTTTCATAAAATCTAAAGGGTTTTTCGCCACCGGTGTTTGCATTTGGAACATCATAATTTTTAGCAGTTACTTTATTTTTTTCCTTATCGCGGTTTAATTTTTTTTGTGCTTTGTTTTGCTTTCTTGATAAACTTTTTTCTTTTCTTTCTTTTTGTTTGTCTGTCATTTCCTTGGGCGGTTTTGGAGCTGTGTCTTTTGCCTCACTTAACCAGTTATCATTGCCAGCTACCGGAAGTAATCCATCTTTATCTAATTTAAATGATTTAGCTAACGTATACATACGACCACCTTTTTGTGGTAATGAATCTGTTATCATATACAATGTCATTGAAACTTTAACACTATGTGGTACTTGCATGTTCGTTGGGTCGCCTTCTATATTAATTTCCCATGACGTGTCTGTTCCTGCTAATTCATATCCTAAACTGCTAATCAACACAGGCTGCTGCACAAATAAATCTCCAATAGTTATTCGCATCCATGGGGCAGTTAAACCTAATTGTGTTGGGTTATATTCTGGTGTAGTATATCCTGCTAAAAAGTTTAATTTTCTCCAAATAGGTTTTAATTCATCTCGATCAGTTGCATGAACGGTGAATCCTACTGACACATCTCTAGTATATCCACCATAATGATAATTTGGATCAGCTCTACCAATCATGTTTATTGCTGTATATGCAGCATTGAATGAATCGCTTACTGTTAAATCTGTGCAACGAAATGCGAATATATCATCTGTTTCCGTAGGATTCTTAAATTGATCTGCAGTTAATGATGGTCCGGTCATTATGAATTTTATAAAGTCATTTGTTACATTGGCTTTATTAAGTAATTTACCTAAAAATTTGTCGCCTTTGAACCTATTGGGTTTCCATAAATATGCTTCTGATAATTTACGTTGAGAAAAATCTATGACATTGACTTTGTCTCCACGAAATGGTGTTGCCATTTCTAATGGATTACTAGTAGGTCTCCAACTCCCGGGTATTTTGACTGCGCCATTGCCAACCCAAACCAGTGGTTTGATTTCTTTTTTCCATTTAGTAGCTACTTGACTTCTTGCAGTAAAATCATTTCTAAGTGCATGAGGATCTCCTGGATCTCCCATTCCGTAACCAAACCCTCCGGTTTTGTTACGACCGAATACTGTATATGCTCCGCCTGGAGCTGCGGATGCTGCTGCATATGCTGCCGTACGACCCCCTCCACCTCTTAATAAAGCTGAAGCTCCGTCTAATCTTGTTTGTAAATATGAGTTTGCATTTCCAAAATCAAAACTAACGTTTTTAGTTGATCCTTGTTTTGGAGTTAGCCTGCTTCTAAAATCTTGAATATCTACTGGTAATTTGTTTGATGATTCAATTGGTAACGAAGTATATTGTCTATATACCGCATTTTTTCCAGAACCAATTTGATTTAATAATGGTGTCGATATAACTGATGGAATTGATAAAAATGTCGCTGCTGCTCTTCCTGCTGTTCTCAACAATGTTTGATTTGCATCTTCTTTTGTTATGTTTGTGCTAGTTATGTTTACTGTGTATGGATCTGCTATAAAACTGGTTTTTGTTCGCAGATCTGCGGTAAATGTTCTTCCTCCGAAAGAAATAGTTTGATCTATTGTTCCAGTAGGATTCGATGTTGATCCTTGAGCCCATGTTAGTTTGGGTGGAATATAAGGAGGTACAGTGCCAGCTATACCAGGTGAAAATGTAGGATTCAAGCCAACTTCGGAGGTCTGTATTCCTGGTTGTACACTTCCTCCTATATTAATTATATTTTGTTGTGGCATTTTCTTCCTTTATTATGTATATTCATATTGTCCTATATTCATTCCGCCTCCGCTAAATGTTGGATCTCCTTCAACTTTAAGTTTGGCTTTAGGTAACTCTCGCATTAATGCTGCAGCAACTTCCGTGCCTATTTCTGCTGCAGATGCCCCACCTCCTGTTGCTTTGGCTAATAACTTGTCTATAGGTCCTCCGCCTTTTATACCTAACACATCATCTTGAGTAGTAAAACTTACCATGGTTCCATTGGATCGCGCCAGATAGTCTTGTTCAGTATCATTTCCTCCAACTTTCCCTACATCAGTATCTACACTTACACTTATTAAACCATCTAACGCAGTGCCCCATTTAGTTGGATCTAGGATCGTCGTCGCAACAGTTCCAAGCACACCGAAGATTTTATCTAAAACACTCACCGTTGTTTTTATCGTCGCTGCACTTTCTGATAAGGGTTTGTTAAGTCTTGCAAAAAACGGCTCCATTGACTTTTGTACATTGATTTGACTTTCTGATACCGCAGTTACTACATCTGTTGGATCTTTTATAGTAGCTAGTATACCAGTAGTTAACATCTTGTCTAATGCATCACTAATTTTTTGATCTGTGTTTCTGGTGTCTTCGGCCTTTGCTAATTCGTTGAGTTGTGCATCAGATGCTCCCATTGCTTCTGCAGCTGCATACAACTCATCACCTGTTTTATCAAATAAAGCGTCGCCACCTGGTAAGCTTTCTAATATGGATCTTTTTTGCAATGCTCTTGATAATGCAGCTTCATCCATACCAAGCATTTTACTCATTTGTTTCCGTGCAAATAAATTGGTTTTTAAAGTTTTGCCTTCTTTTTCTAATATTTCATTTAATGCATCTGCTTGATCAGAAGCTTTTCCTTGCAGAGTAGCAGTACGAAATTTATTAGTTAAACTTTTTTTATCATCATCTAACAATCTCCGACCACTTAATAATTGATATTCTAATTCATCACCAATTGATGATTCTATGTTTAATAAACTATCTCCTGTTTTATTAAGATTGGCCATTGTTAAGCCCAATGCTTTGGCTTTAACTAAACCTAATTCTAATTGTCCAGGTATTCGTCCGTACTGTATTTGTAGATCCGAAGTTAACTTTCCTATATCTCCAACAATTTCTTTGAATAATCCTTGTTGACCGGTTGCTGCTTCAATTTCTTTTGCAATTGCATTGGTCATCATTAATTGGTCTGCGCCAGAGTCTGCAATTGTAGATGAATATAATTCAAATGTGTTTGCTTGTTCTTTGCTTAACTGCAGTGAATTGGTTATAATTTGTTGACCTCTTAATAATTTTTGGCCAAACTTACTTGCAATTTTTTCTGAAGTAACAAAATTACCAATTACTCCTTTAAGATTACCAGCAAATTTACGTAAATCTGCTCCGCCGGTGTTAAACTTTTCGGATAATTTATCCAATGTACCACCTAAACCAGCTGCTTGGCCGATCGATAATCCAAAAGTTTTATTGAGATCACGATTTCTTTCTTCTAACCATCTGGCATTTTTACCAGCATCGTATAACCCTTTTGCAACATTAAGCAATTGGGTATTTAATATTCCAGCGCCTTCAGATAATAATACTTGGTCTTTGAATGCAGATTTGTATGCAGCTCCAGCTATTGTTGCTGCATCTGTTAAAAGATCGTTAACTCCGCCTTTAGGTATCTTTGCACCATGCCTAGGCAGTGATCGTAGTTTGAGTAATATGTTTTCGTCGATATTCATATATTATATATAAATATTTACTTTTTGTATTTTGAACGTGAGTCTGGACCTCTTTGTATATTATCAGCTGGGGTTTTTTGTGCTGGTTTGGTCTTATCTGGTGGATTCAATTTTTCATTTAATTTTCTAGTCCAAAATTTGCGGAGAAATATTGGCATGGTATATATGGTATCCCAGTCCCATCGACCTTGTCCCCACCATAATAATTCAAATAAATGATCATGTAATTGAATTCGATGTCTAGGTTCAAGACCAAAAAAGGTCAGGCCCAAACGGAAACCCGGCAGTGAAGGTGCTCCCATTTTCACCTTCAAATTCATATTCTGTAATTAATGTGGGTATATGACTTTCTATATAATCTCGAAATTGTCTGGATTGTTTAGATAAAAAATTAAATTTTATAAACTCTTTTATGTTAGCTGGTTCTCTGTCTCCATTAACTTCACAAATTATATTATTCATTAAATCAGAAACAGTGTTGGTTGCACGCAAATTGTCTATAATTTTAGAAGTAGGAAAAATAAATTTTAATGTTATATCATCTATAGTATATTCAAATTCGCCGCTAGCATCTGAAATTAATTCAAATTCTTTTGATTGTATTTTTTCTAAATTTACAGTTCGTTTTAGGGTTTTCTGAGTTTTTGGATCTATAACGGTTACTGGGTATTCGGGACCATATGCTAATATTCTAGCTGATAATAGCATTTTTTCTTTGTCTGCTATAATAAGATCATTGATATTAACATCAGTTACACATATTGATTCTAATAATTTATCTAATACTATTCCTTGTTTGATATATGATGCATTTGTTAAGATATCTTCATCATATGCCGTTGGATATCTCATTTCAATATATCCTTCACGCAGTGGATGATTTTCAGGATATGTTTGTCCTTTACTAGGCAATTCAATTGACACCGCAGGTAGTTTTGAAAATTTTTTGTCTTCGTATTGTTTTCGAGTTTTAGTTGCTATTTCTTTAGTACTAAGTCGATCAGTCATTCTACTCATTATTTACTCCGTATAACTTTATTATAAATATTATAAACATAAAAAATGGGAGATTTATTCTCCCATTAATAATTTATATGTTTTATTTTAGAATTGTTTAATTGCGTAATCAAATCTTAATGTCAATGAAATTTCAACAGCTTCGGCGGTACCCCAATCCAAACTACCAAAATTTGCTTCTGTAATAAATGTTCCTTTTAATTCCCATTCTTCAATTACTTCACCTAATGGAGATAGTTGTTGCAATAAAATATTTTTCTTGTAAAATGTAGAATACCCATCTCTACCAGTTACCGATTCATGATGGTCGCGTACCCAATTCATTACGTCTGCAGCACCTTGTGGTGCAATTGCATCATACAATGTTACATTAATTGTACTCCATTCAGATTTACCTTTTATGTAACGTTTAACATTGATATGGTCTAATGCAACTTCTCCGTTAGATAATGTAGGTTTATCTGATGATTTTATTAAATATGCCGGAATACCCTGTATTGACATAATAAACTGATTCTGCTTTTTTGGTTCCCAAGCATACGCTTTGTTCCAAAATTCAATCTCAGTCCCAAAATCTGTCAAATTACCATTAACTTGATCTTCTAATGCCATTATATGTCCTTTTTTTAATAAATATAAACATTATAAAAAATTACTTACTATTCTGGAAAACTTGCGCCAGTAGCTTGTATATTAAAGTCTAATATTATGAACTCTGCAGTTCTTGTTGGTTGTAAAAATAATTGTCCATATAGAATATTTTGATCTATAGTTTCTGGAGTATTATTAGTAGAATCCATTACCACACGGAATGCAGATAATCCTTGATTACTTTTCACTTGTTCTAAATATGGATTAACAATTGATAAAAATGAATTTCTTGTTGCGGCAGTGTTTTGTTCGAATACCAAAAATTTAGTAGACGATGCAATAAACTTCTTAACCGTAATCAATAAACGACGCACATTGACACGATCCAATGCACTTGGTCTTGCTTGTAATGTCTTTTGACCCCAAATGCAAATTCCATCATTAGGGAAATTAGCAATAGGATTAATACGTGCTTCATATAAGGTATCTCTTTGTTTTTGTTTAAGAGTTATATATGTATTTTCTACACTAGTTAATGCTCCGCGATTCAAACCAGCTGGTGCATACCAAGGTGCTGCAATTGCATCATTAAATGCTAATGCTCCCGGTACTATCACAGAAGGTGGTACCCATTGTGGAATATTTCCATCTGGATTTCTTACTTTTAACCATGGCCAATACGCAGCGGTATAATTGTTATCTAATGTAGTTACTTGTGATTTAACGGTAGCTATATTATCTGTTAAGGCATTTGTATCCATTACATAAAATGTATCTTGTCTAGCTTCTACTAAATTTCTTGCTTTTGTAGTTACTGATGAATGTAAACTATCAATAATACCTGGTGTTATTAACATGTTAATATCATAAAAGTCTGTATTTTCTAATAATGTAAATGCTTTGTTATATGCTTTGGTACCTGTTGATGTGGCAGAACTACAATCATGGCCGAAGGTATTTGCTGCAGTTATATTTGTTCCTGAATATTTTTTTAAATTAGGTTTAGCACCATCAAACCCACCTTGCATTGGGACTATGAATTTTCTAGTTGCAGTTGATACATTAGTCGTAAGTGAACCAGAAATTAATGCATTTTGGATTGATCCGCTGTATGCAGTAGTTAATGTTGGAAATGCTGCTGCTGCATCTTGTGTTACATCGCCAAGATAGAAATCAGCATTACTTGCTGTTGTGTTTCCTGCAGAAGGAATAGGAGCTAAATAATTTAAATTATTATAATTAGTAAAATCAAATCCGTGATAATTTACAGAATTATGACTTCCACCTGATGGTGTTTGTGATGTTACATATGAAGCAGATGCTATATTAAGACTTGCAGTTACATTAGGTATTGGGGATTCAGGTGATACAAATCCAAATGGTATTAATGTTTTATCATTAGTTCCTTCTGATACTCCTGCGTCTACAGATACTCGTATAAATTTTGATAAATTTGGATAATCGCCATTAATAAGAAGATCACCAGCATCGGTTATTGTTTGATATCTATCTCCTATCACTCTAGAAACATATCTAGTAGAAACTGGGTCTAAATTAAGATTCCTGAATGCTTCTAATATTACCGGTTGTGAATCCGTATCATCAATTTGACCATATGGAGAATTAGGAATATTTGTGTTATTAACTCTTCTAACAACAACATCAAATGTTCCATATCCATTAAGATCTGCTACTTCTGATGCAATTTTTACATTTTCAATTCCAATTTTTACTTCATGATTAACAGATGTACCATGAGATAAGGTATGAAATTTAATTAAGTTTTTAGTAGTAGATCCAATTTTTTGTGATGTTATATATGGAGTTGCTGCAACACTAAAATCTGATGCAAATGCATATGATGAAATTGGTGCTATTGCTACTTGTACATCTGCAACTGTACCAAGATGACTTCTTCCAAATGCTTCTTTATCTTCATATTGAACGTATAAAGGATAATCTACTGATTTTGGAGATCTACCAAATATTTTTGTAACATATTTGTTACTATCATCATCAATTGATGCTGATATACCAACGTTTTCAGCTTTTAAAAATGATCCGGCAAAATTAATTGCTGAATCTGAAGGAGCAACTAAAGATCCGGAATATTTCATTGAAAAACTCCCGGAATTGTTATCTAGAATAAGAATACTATCTTCCATTCCATCTGTAGTTACTGGTTGCGTAGGGTGTAATATATGTGTAACTATACCATTACCTGTTGCTATATCCGATCCACTATATGCAACTATTGCTAGTGCACCATTGGTTAACGTATATCCATCTTCATATAATAAACGTGTTACATTGATTACATTTCCGCCATTTCTCAAATATTCATTAACTAGCATCGGAACATATGAATCTTTGGAATGTGGTCCAAATATTGATTCATATTCTCCAAATGATCTTATTGGTGTAGGTATTAATGCTGGTCCTTTTACTGTAGGACCTACTACTGCTGCACCTATTTGTGCAATTCCTGGTGCTAGAAATGATTGATCTACTTCGTTGGTAAATACTCCAGGCGAAACGATTCTTTCTGCCATTATTATACTCCTATATATATATTCTTTATTTATAAATATGTTCTAACATACGTAAAATCACAAAGGATCAAATGTTCCGTCTTCTATGTTGATTTGACCGTCGCCATAACGTTCTTTTAATTCTGCAAATAATGCTTCTTCTTGTTGTTTTAATTCTTTAAATTCTTGCAAATATTTTTTAGATTCTCGTTCTATTTGTTCTAATTGTTCTTTTAAAAATTCACGCTCTATAGTTACATTTCCAACTGCATTAGCATTATTAGCAAAATTTTGTCTTAATTCACGTATAGATTCTATATGAGTTTTATCTAGTTTTTGTTTCATTTATAATTATTTATAATATATTATATATAAAAAATATTAAATATCAAAATTTATTCTTCGTGAACATCCTGACTATTAACACTACCAGAAACAGATGGTGTTGTAGTTTCAACATTTAATGTAGTATCATATGAAACTTTTTTTATAGAATACATTTTTTTAACTGTTTCAAGTCTTGTTTCTTGTTCTGATAATAATGTTCCTTTAACGGTTAATGGAATAGTAGCTCTTACTAATCTGTCTTCACCTGTAGTATTTACAGTTTCAAAACTTATAGCTCCTAAAATAGATGTAAATTTATTTCCTTCATTTCCCCATGCAAATCTGCTATGTGGTAAAATTTGATCTATTAAATCATTTAATTGTGTTGTAAAATCACACCACAACATTAAATCATATTCTACATCAACATATTTTGGAATATCTACTACATATATTTTTTTTGAATTTGATTTTTTATTTATTGGTATAGGAAATAATTCATCTTCGTATCTATTACGTTTATTGTATTTAGCTCTATATATAAGTTTATTTCCGGATTGTTGTCGATTGACATCTAGATGCATATCTCGTTCTGTTGCTGAATTTCTTTTTATCATAACAACTGGAGATTGTAACATTCCTTTTTCATCTCGTATATATCCTAATCTTCTAACATTATCCCATTTTTCGCCACTTGAAAATATTATAGGTACTGGTATTAAATTTTTATTTGCAGTTACTTGTGGTTGTATTTCATTTTCAATATACCATTTCATTGCATAATCAATATCATATAATGTTCTTTTTGGAGTTCGAATTACATCGTCATCCCGACGAGTTTGATCAACTCGATTTAATATTTGATCATTTAATAAACTTTCTGTGTTTTTTGGGTTGGGTTTATTAGTTTTCCGGTCTATATTATTTCGATTCAATCTAGCCATTAAAATCCTCCATAAGCTGGAGATTTAGTATCTCCACCTTTTCTAATATCCAATATACCTTGAGGTGTTTGTCTTGTTACATGGGCATTACAAACTACGGATACACTATATCCGTGTTCTGATCCATTTGGCCATGTGTCTGGATTTTTACCGGTGAAATATTGATTTGCGTCTATATTATCTAATTCATAATATTCATTGTCCCATAAAACAATATCTCCAACTTCTGGATAAAATCCGGCTTTTTCTAATAAATCTCTAGAAATTGAAAATGTTGAAGTTCTAGTATAACTATGTCCATAATCATCCATTACTCCACTTTTTTCATCTTTTGTTACAACACATGGAATTAATATAGAATCATAATATGTTTTATTTTCAGACTCACCATATATATTCGAATTACTTTGTTCTACCATAAGTTTATAAAATTCAATTTCTGTGTCAATTACAGAATTAATCAGTTCGGCATTTATGGCTGCTATAAATCTTGCATCTCTTTTACCTCCAAATAGTGCCATAATTTTCCTTATCCAACATATAAACGAAGTGGTATTTTAGCCATCATTTCATTAATTTGTGTTGCTTCCGTGTTTTGTCTTGTTAACATCTGTTCTTTGGTCATTTTTTCTAAAAATTCACGAAGTTGTGTTATTAATGCTTCTTTTTCACTTTGCCCTTGAGAAACCAAATCGGTGCCATTAAGTGTTACTTCTCCATTTGGAATAGGTACTGATGAATATTTACTTCTAATATATCCTAACATTTCTTTTGCTATAGCAGAACCATATCTAATAATCCACGCTCTCCCCATATCATTAATTGTATTATATTGTTGATATGTATATGGTATATTTGATGCGTCTGATATAGCTCCCGTTGTTAATGCGGTATTACCAAATAACACTGCATCATTTGCTTTATCTTCTTCAAGTATAAATTCAAACCAAACAGTTTTAAAAAATGGCTCTAAATTAGATCCAGATTGTGTCGGAACAGGATATAGACGTATATCATCTCCATGTATATCAAATGTATAATGTGATTTTCTTATTCTGTCATTAAATTCTATAGTTTGTATTCTTAATAAATCTGCATGTAATGGCATCATCATAAAATTAACAGATGGTGAAAATCCACCAAAATCAAATGCATCTAATAATTGTTGAGAACCTAATCCAGTCCCAACAAAAGGATCAAAATATCTTATAAGAGCTGGTGGTGCATTATGTATCACTTTTCTAACTTCAATTCCATTAGATGTAGATAATGTTGTTCCTAATGCACTTTCTGCTGCTTCTTTTAAGCTATATGTTTGTTTACCAGGAGTAACATCAATTGACGCAGAATACCATTTAGTATATCCTCCTGATTCTGCTTCAGTACCATATGCTTTTGATAACTTTGTAATATATCCAAATGAATTACCAACGACTGCACCGGTGAATCCAGAATCATTCATAAAACTTGATCCTGTTTGTATACCTATAGTATTTACTAAATTATTAACTATATTAACTTGATTAACTTGATTTGAATATTCTAATATAGCAGCTTCGAATGCAGTATAAAAATTTATATCTTGTAATTCAACATCCATTACTGGATATCCAACATGTTGTGCTGCATATTTTGCAAATTTATCTGCATGTTCCTGAAATACTATATCCGAATCAAAAAATCCAAATGGGGTATTACCAACAGAAAATGATGAACTGCCGGGCCAGATTGGTTTATTTTCGCTATAATCCATGTATAAACCTTATTTTAATATAAATATTAACTATGTTAGAATAATTTAGTAAGAGTACTTTCTAATAAAGTAATATCTTTAAGAGTTTCAATTCTTCCTAGGCACATTTTACGTATTGCAAAGAATGTTTGGCGTGCTGGGTACTGTGTCATTATTTTTAATGTTACCAATTCATGCTCCTTTCCTAAATCCTTTTCTATATGAACCATTAATACTAATCGTATTGCCCGGATTCGATCTAATACATCTACTAGACGTCCGGTGTATCGTATACGAATTTGCATTGAATATTTACTTCTTGGGACTGACATAATACTATTTATATATAAATATATTTAATTAAAATTTGTCTAAAAACAAATTATTTTTATTATGATTCTTTTTTCTTAAAAATTTTTTCTAATCCTGATATACCGAAACTTCCTAATGTGATTATCACAAAAGAATTGTATATAAATTCATTGATAACTAAATCTTTACCGGTATATCCTGTTATTATGTCTACTATAATCACAATAACCATTACAGCAAATGAAAAGAATCCTATTACAGATTTTTCATTGACATCGTTTTTGTCTTTAAATATGTTTCGAAATGACATTTGATATTCCTTTTTTTTTATATAAATATCAAAATAAATCAGTAAAAAAGGGTGAATTAAAAAATCCACCCTAATATTATGTATTAAAAATTAAATCCTATAGAGTATTTAATCCTTTAACATATACTTTACCATAAAATTCTGGTCTAACAACTTTCTTAGCATATCTAGTCATAACACCTTTTCTTGGAGTGAAATTAACTGGATCGTATACTAATGGAGTCATTATCAACGGAACATATGGAGAATAAACTGCTCCACACTCAAGGAATTGACTTCCTCTAAAGCCCATCAATATGATATTCTCTTTCATGTATGGATTTTTGTATACAGTGTATCTGTTATTGATTGCACCAATTTTCTGAACGCCTGCTGCAAATTCTAATTTAGTTCCATCTGTGTCTGCTGCAAATCCTGGAATAGATTCTAGGATAGTTGCTACTGCAGGAGATGTTACTAAGAAGTTTGCACCACCACGTAAAGTTTTTTGGTGAATTTTATTTGATACCTTTTGCAGTTTAGTACCTAATGTTTGGAACCAACCACCTTGAGTATTATAATATCCGCCTGTCGTTGCAGTCGTTTGTTCAAATGCGGTAGTAGCTGTATTATAAACTTCATTGTTCACTGCTGACCAATACTCAGTAGTAGGTGCTGAAGAAATCAACATATCAAGAATTTCTAAATCAATTTCCATTGATACATATTCAGATAACATTGAAGTTAATTCTGCTTCGGCGTCAATTGAATGATAAGCATTAAGATCTTGAGCGAACTCAGGCGTCCATACTGCTTTCAATTTACGTGTTTTAGCAACAATTGCTTCCGATTGCATTTCTAAATTCAATTCTGGAATGTCGATGTCTGTATTATATCCGTTTGAGAATGACGTTCCGCCATCTTCAAAATCACCTCTAGTAATATCAGTTGGTTGTTTGTGATATTGTACTGTAGTAGTAGAATTATCATACCATACACCGGAACCAATTTTTACAACAAAATCAACTTTACCGTTACCTGCTGTACTTTCATACTTAGTAAACGCAGGATATACTGTATCAACAAATGATGCAGTTGATGGTATAAACGCTCTAACGCCTTTTGTATCAGATCCTGATAATGATGATGTATTAACTTGAAGTACACAATATTGTGCTAAATTGGCACTTGTAAAATCAGAATCAAAATTAACTGATGCTGACATTTGAGCGGCAGATAATTCCCCGCCAACAACTGAAGATGTAGTTGCAGTACAAGTAGTAGCAGTTACATCATTAATTGAATAACCAAATCTACCTGCTCCATAAAGACCACCTGTTGGATCGCCAGATACATTAGTAGCACCAAACATCGAGTCAGCTGCTTCAGAAGATCCAAATGGATGTGCTGATGCGTCGACTGGATCTGTTTGATCAGCGGTAAATCCTGCTTGACCTGTACCATATTTAAAATCTAAATAGAATACTAGTCCAGATGGAAGATTCATTGGTTGTACAGAAACGAATTCTTTTGCTGCAAATTCAGCAAAGATTCTTCTTACTAATGGTAATGCTACCCCTGACCATTCTTCTGATCCTTCGGCAGTACCTGTTTGCGATGCTTCTTTTACCAATTGTCTTGCTTGGTTTTCTAGAAGCTGAGCCATCCCGGCTCTTTCGGTCTCTTTAGTTAGACCTTCTAAAAGTCCTGTCTTTTCCCATTTATTAACATGCGCTAGCGCTTGTTTTCTTTGAGATGCGTCGGGACTCTGTAATAAGTTCTTTAAACTCATTTTTTTATCCTTTTTTTAAATTAAATTAATCCTGCTAATTTTTTCCAACGATTTGCATGTTCAAATCCTTCAGACAAAATTTGCGTGTTTTCTTTAAACTTTTTTGATGGAGCTGTTGACGCACTAGCACGAGACGCATACGATTCTTTTACAACACGTTTTTTAGTCGGCTTAGTAAAGCTTTCTGCTAATGTTGTGAATACTAATTTTGTTTCTCTAGTAGTTGTAGCTCTATCGAAGTTTTCAATTACTTTCATTTTTTGCGATTCTGATAACTCAAAATTGCGGAATAACTTGTTTGTGTAAAGAAGTTTTGCGTTTAAAAGATTGACTTCATTAATAACTGATTTAAGATGATAAATAGTTTTATAAGATTCTTCTAAAGATTCTAGAGCTTCATTTAATTCAGCTCCATCTGAGTCTATAGATTCAGCTCCAATTTGTGCTTCTTCTACTACTTCTTCTTCTCCTTCTGATTCTTCTTCTGATTCTTCTGCAAGAATTTCGTTAATTATATCATCGATACTTTCATTTTGATAAAGTTCTTCTTCATCTTCATACACAGAACCTTCGTCTACGGGTGAATCTGAAACTGGTTCATTTTCTGGATCTGGTTCCATATCACTTTCTAATTCAGCAATAATTTCATCTAAACCTAAATCACCTTCTTCCATGTACTCCTCATCAGCTTCTTCGTCAGACATTTCTGGTTCTGCGGCGACATCAATATCACCTTCCATACCAGCTTCATCTTCCATTTCGCCTGGGGCTTCTTTTGACATAATATCGCCATAGAAATCCATTTCGCCATCTGCGTCGGTATCTAATTCTATATCACCTACATCTGTACCCATTTCGTCTCCAGCATCAGCCATGTCATCCATTTCTGGTTCTATCTCACCCACATCACCCATATCATCCATTGGTTCTGCCTCTAATTCTTCTTCGTCTTGTTCTGCAAGATCTTCAGATAATTTAGCTGACAGCATATTTTGGATTCTAGGAGCAAATGCTTCTTGTAACGCAATCTTTGCATTCGCTAACGCAGTTTCTTTAACAGCTTTAGCATCCGCAATTGCTTCTTTTAGCAAATCTGATTTTGCCATAGTTTTTCTCCTTAAATTGTTTTTGGAAATAAGATTATTTTAAATCTTAATAAGAATAAATAATTTTTTATAGACGCTATATAAAGATTGATAGCGTATTCTACAATAAATATAAGCAAGTTTGAAAAAACAGTAAAAAAACCCAATAAATTAATATTGGGATAATTTAATTAAAAATAATAAAATAAATTAATATAAATTATTATTTAAATCTTTTATTTGTTGTATATATTTAGCTCGATTAATTTGATTTTTTCGCTTAATAGATTTTTTTATAAATTCTTGATTTTCTTTATAAGAATCCATTATTCTAGATTCTTTAATTTTTCTTTTAAATGTTCTTAAAGCAAAATTTAAATCTTTATGTACTACAGATACCGCATTACCATTTCCAGGGACTATCGTTTTATGTTGTTTTTCTCGTTTATTCATATAACTTATTTATATTTTTAATTTTCTTTTTGACATATCTAATTTAGGTTTTTTAGATTTAACATTAAATCTAAAATGTTTTAATTCTGGTTTTTGTGCTAGATATCCTTGAATTTTTTGTGATTCTAGAGAAGGGTCTTCTCCTAATCTAAAATAAAAATAACCAATTTTACCAGATTTAGATATAGTATGTTTTATAATAGTAAAACCTTTTTTTTCAGTCCATTGTCTAATTTCATTAGCTACACTACTTGATTCAGATGGATCGCGTAAAACATATTCAACCCCACCTCTATAATCAGTAAGATTATTTATAAGCTGAGCTTCTTCGATATCTTGAGCTTCGTTTAATTTATATCCGAAATATTCTTGATACATTTTTTTGAATATATTCATTGTATTACCCTATAATATATATATTTTTTCATTAAACCAAATTAATGAACATCATAATATTTTTGTATTCCTCCTGCAATGTCTTCAAATGCAGCTGCCATTCTGCGTTCATGAATCATTACTTCGTTTGCAGATTTTTTAAATTCATTTAATGCAGCATTTATCCCTTTAAATTGTCTAGATGCAGATACCCCATCTACTAAATCCTCAGCTTCTTCTGTTACTAAACGATTTGCAGTTTCAACAACTTTGCTAAGATTTTCTACAACTTCTTTTAATTTACCAGTTCCATATACAGATTCTCCCATTTGTGAAAATGTTTTTAATGCTTCGCGAAAAGCCATTTTTTCTTCTGTAGTTAATGGTGCTGGTTGTTCTGTGAATACGGTTTTTTTAGTTTCTTCTCGTAATAACTTTTGTATTGTTTTTAAATTTTTGTTCATTTTAATATCCTACATTTTCCATCTTCACATAATATTGAAGTTATAATTTCGTTTACTTTATTATATTTATTTGTTGTTACTCTTTTAACTGATTCATTCATTGCCCCGGGTCGCATAAAAGCTCCTTGAGTGGATGGATTAGAAACAAAGTCCCAACAAATTAATTCAAAATCTTCTTGAACTTCAACAACACCCTCATTTCTTAATTCTTTAACAGATCCTAACCCTCGCGAACTAATACCTAAAATTATTCCAGCTTTAAATAAAGATTTTAAAATATTACCTGATGGGGTATCTAATACTTGTACTGTTCCGTTTAAGTCATCACCTTCCCACCAAACTTTTAAAACATTGTGAGATACGTTATTTAAGTTAACTACAGATGATTCTGGATGATCTAATTCACCTAAGGCTCTATGTTGA
>Ga0080013_1002851_pt1 | contig 19356 bp, 27 predicted proteins | sample ETNvirenome_6_85_FD_69236 | JGI IMG/M metagenome (GOLD analysis project Ga0080013, IMG submission 69236) | Marine viral communities from the Pacific Ocean - ETNP_6_85 (SPADES assembly) (version 2) | ecosystem: Environmental > Aquatic > Marine > Oceanic | place: Pacific Ocean | collected 2013-06-19 | reverse complement strand
TATCTACTAAGATGGAAGGTGATTTCGATACTGGCAACGTTAGATACAAAGCTAGAGAAAGATACGTTTTTGGCGTATCAGACCCTAGAGGTATCTTCGGAACAGCTGGAGCGTAATACTTAACACTTTTTTGTGGCGGGACATAGTTCCGCCACAATCACTATATAGAAAGGAAAAATGCACCCTAAAAACTTCAGAGTACAAATTAATGCTTACCAATATCATGCAGATTTTGTTATAAACTGCATCGAAACCCCATTAGATATAGAAAACGCTATAGTTGACAAACTCGGAGAAAAGAGTATAAAGTGGGAGTATCTTGGAGAAATGATGAATCCAAAGGTACAAAGAATAACCTATGAGGAGGTTGTTGATGGTACACGAACTGTACAGTCAAAAAAGGTCCTTGGAGTTGAAGTGGCAGTTGGAGTATGAACAAAGTGGCAAATATACTCTTAATATGGTCAAAATTGATAATGCGATTAGAAACACTATCAATGAGATTAAAGCCGAGGAATCTAAGATTGCAGACAGAGAAAATGCAATCAATAGTGCTGCCGCACAAGTTTCTGTAGCTACTTAAACAAAAGCTACATCGTTGGAAAATTCCGATCCACATTACATACCCTCTTGCGCTCTACTTAAAACTGTTGTATAAAAATCACACTATACAATAATTAATATTTCATGCAGACGCGTATAGTCGACGGCCAAGAGACTGTATGATCTAACCTTGGAGGATTATTATGGCAAAAACAAACTTTTCGGGACCTATTACAACAGGACCGATACAAGTAAACACAGGAACTACAGTCGGCACAAATGTAAGAGATGCTGCTTGGGTTCTTAACAAAATGGCGTTTCCAATTGATTACGCAAATTTTGTTGTAACAACTGACGACAACAGACTAGCTACAGCAGCTGACAATGGAACTGGTACAACTACTATTTCATTTGTAAGTGATGCGGTTAAAGCAAACGTTTCAGGAATCACTTCTGATGGTGGTTTTGAAATGGCTTCTGTTATTACTCAGCACTCAGCTGGTAATGACTCTGGAGCAACGTGGACAATTACTGGGACTGATGTTTTAGGAAATACTCAAACTGAAACTTTAACAGCAGCTGGTGCAGGTGCTACGGTTACTTCAGCAAAAGCTTATAAAACATTGGTATCAATGGTTTTAAGTACTGGAAGTGCTGGCGCGGTAAAAGTTGGTGTAATAGAAACAGGATTAATTTCTATGGCATGCAGATCTTTGTTCAATGAATATCCATTAGCTCAAACATCTAGTACAACAGATAAAAACCTTGCTAACAACATTGTAATTCCAGCATTTTCTAGAATTACAGACATTAGGTTCATTGTTAATACAGCTTTTGATACAGCTGGTTTTGACATGCAAATTGGTGCTAACGTAGCTCAAGCTGCAGGATCTTTAACTAATAGTTTGGATACAGATTACTTTGCAGGCGATACTGATAACGATGTTAAAGGTGTGGCTTCTCATCATATCCCAACTGGTATGGATCAGACTACGGCTCAAATGAAAAATTGTTTGAACGTTTCTGATGACGATGCAAGTGGTTATGAAATGGATAAAGCTGTTGTTATTACTTGTAAAACAGACGATACATTAACTGCTGGTGACGGTGTGTTAAGTATTGAATGGTTACAAAGAGTAAACAACACAAACTAATAAATTAATGTGAGCTCCTTCGGGAGCTCGCAATTAATGGAGAAAAATTATGGCTAACGTATCACACGTAAAAAGTAAAACATTTGCAGCTAACGGAGCAGACACAACTGCTATTTGCGCTAATCAAACAAATAGTGGTGGTGGAAACATGACTCTTACTAATACTAATGGAGTTCTTGTTCCTGGAAACTTAGGTACTACAGTTACTATTGTTTCAACAGCAAGTGATTCTAATAGTGGAATTACTTTTGATGTTATTGGAAAAGGAGTTGATGGTACTTCAGTAAGTCAAAGTGGAATAACAGGACCGGCGGGAACTTCAACAGTTACTACTTCTCAAGTTTTTACTGAAGTTACAAGAATAGTTCACTCAGGTACATGTACTAATGTGTCTTGTGGAATTACTGCTTCTACAACTGGAACAGGTGTAGTTACTGCAGGAAGAACTAGAATCAGAGGAATGCATATTAAACCTTCAGGAACTGCAGGATTAATTGATTTTAAAAACACTTCTTCAAGTGGAACTAAATTATTAGAAATTGGAGTACATACTGATCAAACTCCAGTAGATCCGTACATACCAGATGATGGTGTTTTATTTAGTGCGGGTGCTTTTATAAATTTAGGATCAACAGATTTAGCAACTAATATCACTGTATTCTACGACGGATAGGAGGTTAGATGGCTAACACGACTTCCGGCTCTTATGTTTTTGATAAGAATCTAGGCATAGATGAAATTATAGAAGATGCATACGAACGTATTGGTATGCAAGGTACGGCCGGACATCAGCTTAAAACCGCTAGAAGATCATTAAACATTTTATTTTCTGAATGGGGTAATAGAGGACTTCAATTTTGGGAAGTAAAAAATCAAAACGTTGCATTAGTAGATGGACAGGCGGTATATACTTTTTATCGTTCGCCTGCTGATGGAACTTCGTCTGGTATTTCAACTACATTATCTGCAGGAATAAATACAAGTGTTGCTACAATTGGAGTAGCTTCAGTTACAGGTATGCCGACAACAGGTGGTATAATTACAATTGGAACAGAACAAATTACTTATACTGGTATTTCTAGTTTAAATTTAACAGGATGCACTAGAGGTGTTAATGGTAGCACAGCTGCTACCCATAATACAAGTGATGCAGTTTTACAATTTCCAAACGGAATGACAGATATTCAAGAAGCAGACTATAGAGTAAAATCAACTTCGGTTGATACTCCAATGACAAAAATTAGTAGATCACAGTATCAAGGTTTTTCAAATAAAACTTCTACTGGTCTTCCTACTCAATACTGGGTTCAAAGATTTGTAGATAAAGTTACTATGACTTTATATTTAACTCCAGGTGCAGCCCAAGATGGAAACTATATTAATTTTTATTATACAAAAAGAATTGATGATGTTGGTGCTTACACAAATGCAACTGACGTCCCTTACAGATTTGTACCTTGTATGATTGCAGGTTTAGCATATTACTTAGCGGTAAAATATGCACCACAAAGAGTACAAGAATTAAAACTTTTATATGAGGATGAATTATTAAGAGCAGAAGATGAAGATGGTTCTTCTAACTCTACTTATATTTCTCCTAAAATTTATTATCCGGGGATTAGTTAATGACTACTTTTTCACAAGGTAAATATGCTTTAGCAATATCAGATAGATCAGGTATGGCATTTCCATATAATGAAATGGTTAGAGAATGGAATGGTGCCTGGGTTCATCGTTCTGAATATGAGCCTAAGTCTCCACAACTAGAACCAAAACCTACAAGTGCTGATCCACAGGCTTTACAGAGAGCAAGACCAGCTAGAACAGAATTTGGGACACAAGATTTTTTACCTTTTAATCCTTTTACTACTGCAGGAACAACAACTCTAACAGTTTCGTTTCCTGAAGGACAATTACAGGTAGATGATGTTTTAAGATTTACTGCAGTTAAAGAACCTGTGGGTGGAGTAACGGTTGATGAGTTTCAAATGCAAACAACTTTAAATGGAAACATTACTGATACTGCTACTACAATAACCTTAACTGACGGAACTAATTTTCCAACTGCTGGATTTATTATGATTAAAAAAATTAACAGTACTACAGGTTTATATGAAAATGAAGTTATTCAATATACGGGTAGATCAACACATAATTTAACTGGATGTACTCGAGGAAAATCTGCGACTTACAGAGGATATACACCTCCTGCATCAACAGCTAGCGCTCATGATTCCGGAGCCACGGTCTACGGGTCATTTAAAGTTGCTTCTTTAGTAGGAACAAGTTATGTTAACGATGCTAACACAACGGTAACAGATTATAATAGTTTTACTTTAACATTACCAAGTGCTGCAACAGGCACTGCAACAGGGGGAGGATTTAATTGTGTTATTAGTCCTCTTAACATAGAGAGTTTATAATGTCAGGCGTTAAAAAATATGATTACAGTACATTAACTACAGCAATAAGAGATTATACTGAAGTTAGTTCCGATGTTCTTACAACCACTATTGTAGATGGTTTTATAATGGCTGCTGAGATGAGAATCTATCAAGAGCTTCCTATGGACTCTGAAAGATTTGTTCAAGAAGGTACATTGGCTGCAAACGATAATACTATTAATGCACCAGCGGGATGCCTCTTTATAAGAGGAATAGAAGTATTCGAGTCTACAGCTAATACTGAAGGTAATGGAAAGTGGTTAGAGAAAAAAGACCAAACTTATCTATCAGAATTTGTAGACAGAAAATATGGTCCTGAAGGATCTATTCAATCACCTACAGATACTACTAATTCAGTGACCGGTTTCCCTAAATATTATGCAATGTTTGGGGGTGCTGATAATACTACCGATACTTCATCTGGAGGTATGTATTTAGCTCCAACTCCCGATGCTAATTACAAATTTAGGGTTTATTACAACAAATTTCCAAACGGTCTGGGATCTGGTACTGGTTATAATAATAACACTTATTTAAGTACTTACTTCCCCCAAGGGCTCCTATATGCCTGTTTAGTGGAAGCTTATGGATTTTTAAAAGGTCCAATGGATATGTTGACATTTTACGAACAAAAGTATAAAAATGCTATACAACAGTTTGCAGGAATGCAGTTGGGTAGACGAAGACGAGACGATTATACTGACGGAACAGTTAGAATAAAAGTTAACTCACCGTCTCCGTAAATGAGGAGAAAATTATTATGGCAATAACATCAGCAATTTGTAACAGTTTTAAAACAGAAATTTTAACAGCTGTACACAATTTTACAGCTACAACTGGAAATACTTTTAACTTAGCTTTATATACAAGTTCTGCAACTTTAAGTGCATCAACTACAGCTTATAGTTCATCAAACGAAATTACAAACTCATCTGGTTCTGCTTATTCTGCAAAAGGAAAAGCTTTAACAAGTGTTACACCTGCTTTAGATTCATCAACAGCAGTATGTGATTTTGCAGATTTATCTTGGACGTCAGCTTCTTTTACAGCTAATGGTTGTTTAATTTTTAATGATACAGCAACAGGTGATCCTGCAGTTTGTGCAGTAGCTTTTGGAGGAGACAAAACAGTTTCTTCTGGAACTTTCACCATTCAATTTCCAGCAGCCGCAGCAACAACAGCTATAGTTCGAATAGCATAAGGAGTAAATCCTTATGGCTAACACTTGGAACGAATCAGGCACAACCTGGGGGACTAATCGTTGGGGAACAACTGATCCTATTGTAACAGGCTGGGGTGCAAAATCTTGGAATGAACAAGCGTGGGGAGATCTTAACGATGTTACTATTACACTTACTGGAGTTTCTTCTACTTCATCAATAGGTTCACCTACAATTACAACAGAAATAAATGCCGGTTGGGGACAAGACACCTGGGGTAATGAAAACTGGGGTCAATCAGGACTAACGGTTGATGTTGAATCTAGTGGAGTAGCAACAACAGGATTACCAGACACATCATGGGGTGACCAAGGTTGGGGAAGTTCTTCTGATTCAGGAGACGTTGGCGTCACTTGGGGTGGAGATTTTATTTTAAATGTAGCAGATGTTATGGGAGTAACAGGAGTTTCTGCAACATCTGCAATTGGTTCTCCAACAATTATATTATCACCAACAATTACATTAACAGCTCCTTCAGGTTTAACATCTAATGTTGGGGCTATAACACCTACAGACATGAATGTAGGGGTAGCTGGTCTTGGTTTAACTTCTGGTGTAGGCGCAATAACTCCGGCAGATGTCATGGGATTAACTGGTCTTGAAGCTACCACAGGAGTTGGAGCTATTACAACTGCCTCTGTTGAATTAGTTGATGTAACTGGAGTAGGTGCCACAGCATCTGTAGGAGCTATTACTCCCGCAGGAATGGCTATAGGATTATCAACCGCAGGAGTTGGAACTACTGGAATAGGATCAATTTCTCCAACAGAAATGGTTGTGGGATTATCTGGTTTAGAGGCTACAACAACAGTAGGAAGTGTATCTCCATTAGGTTATTTTGATATTGATATTACTGGAAATACAAGTTATAATGATATTGACATAACAGGGAATACATCTTATACAGATGTAGCTTAAAGTAGCATAGGAGAAAAAAAATTATGGCGTCAACTTATACGGCTCTCGGTGTAGAATTAATGGCAACTGGTGAAAACGCCGGTACATGGGGAACAAAAACTAACACCAACTTAAATATTATCGAACAAATTTCGGGTGGATTTACTGCACAATCAATTGCAGGTGGTGCACAAACTACAGATTTAACAGTTTCTGATGGATCAACTGGTGCTACTATGTCTCACAGAATGATTGAGTTTACAGGTTCAATTACTGGAAACCAAATCGTAACAATTCCTTTAGATGCACAAACATTTTATTTTTTAAGAAATTCAACATCAGGTGCTTACACAGTACAATTTAAATATATAACTGGTTCAGGAGATTCCTTTACTTTTTCAACAACAGATAAAACCGATCAACTTGTATTTGCTACTGGAAATGATGGAACTAACCCAGACATCTATACTTTAGGTTTTGGTTCAGGTGATGGTGATGTAACTCTTACAGGAACACAGACTTTAACAAACAAAACTTTAACATCTCCTGCAATAGGAACTTCAATTTTAGATACTAACGGAAATGAATTAGCTCTTTTAACAGCTACAAGTTCAGCTGTTAATGAAATTACATTAGCAAATGCTGCAACAGGTAATGGCCCAATTATTTCTTCAACGGGTGAAACAAACGTTGATTTAAATTTAAATCCTAAAGGATCTGGAGTACTTAAATCAGGAACAGCAGCAGTTAAAATTGCAGGTACAGAAACTATTTTTATTCCAGCACAAGCGATGTTTGGAACAACAACAAATGGAGCTGATGCTCAAGCAGTTGAAACTACAGCAACTAGACCTGAATTAAAGGTTTTAGATTTTGATGCTGGCACAGCTGAATATGCACAGTTTTCTATTGCAATGCCGAAATCATGGAATTTAGGTACAGTAACTTATCAAGTTTTTTGGAGTCCAGGTAATACGAATACAGGAAACTGTATTTTTGGTCTTCAAGGTTTAGCTACTACTGAAGGCGACACGGCTGATGCGGTTTTTGGAACAGCTATAGAAGTCACAGATGCTGGAATTGGAACTGTAGAAGATGTGCAAATGACTGCAGTTAGTTCTGCAATGACACTTGCCGGATCTCCTGCTGATGATGATTATTGTTTTTTTCAATTATATAGAGACGCGGCTGATGGTAGTGATACTTTTACTGGTGACGCACGAGTACTAGGAATTAAATTATTCTATACAACTGACGCTGCTAACGACGCATAAGGAGAATAGAATATGTCTTTCGGATATCAAATCTTAGGTTTTGGATCTGGTGGTGGACCTAACTTAGTTACTGCAGATTATGCTATAATGGCCGGAGGCGGCGGAGGCGGAGATAACGACGCCGATGGAACTTTGGGATCTGGTGGTGGAGCAGGCGGAATGAGAGTATCTTATCCAGGAGGTCCCATTGATGGATCAGCACAAATAGAAATTCTAGTAGGAGAACAAAATACAATTACAGTTGGATCAGGCGGAGGACCCGGAGTAGCCGGGGGTAACTCTAGTATCGGAAGTTATGTTTCCACTACAGGTGGAGGTGATGGCGGTCCAGGGTCTGGAGGAAATCCGGGAGGATCTGGCGCTGGTACTAAAACTGGAAATGCAGGGGGATACAGTCCACCTGAAGGAAATGATGGTGGAACTTGGTCACCTAACGCCTACGGCGGCGGCGGTGGCGGAGCCAGCGCAGCAGGAAGTACAAAAACTGGAGGAGCTGGAGCACCTGAAGGACCTATTCCCGCACCTGGTAGTGGTACAACAGCTAATGGTGGTGGCGGCGGTGGCGGCTCGCAACAGGCTACGGGTGGTTCAGGAACCAATGGCGGCGGATCTGGCGGTGGTAGATATAATGCAGGAAGCTCAGCTTCAACCAGAGGATCTGGTGGCGGAGGCCGAGGACAAGATGGATATAACAGAGGAGTAAGCGGAGGATCGGGATCAGCCGGAGCAGTGGTTATTAGAGTTCCTGGTGCTTATACTATACCGGGTCCAAATTCACCTAATGGAACCGTGGCGACAGCACCTAATGGTGATAAAGTTATTACATACACAAGTACCGGAGCCTTACAAATAGATTAATAGAAAAATTATGGCAAATTTTGCACAGTTAGATTCAAATAATATAGTTACTAATGTTCTTACCGTTAGTGATGATACTCCTGCAAATGGAACTACTTTAGGGGAAAACTCTATGCATGTGGATGGTGAAACATATTTACAAAATTTATATAAAGGAGGAATTTTTAAACAAACCTCTTTTTCAGGTTCTTTTAGAGGACAGTATGCAGGTATAGGTGATACCTATGATGCAGTTAATGATGTTTTTATATCGCCACAACCTTATTCGTCTTGGTCATTAGATGGTAGTTTTAAATGGCAACCCCCTACAGCCGTTCCTGGTAATGATAAGCTAGAACATAATGGTAAAGAAGTCAGTACAATATGGGATGAGCCTAATACGAGATGGGTAGGATATAATGCCGATGGATCTACAGGAGATACTCCTGTATGTTATTGGGACCCTGATACTTCTTCTTGGAATTCTTTATAATTGATATAGATCAATTATTACTTTCATATTTACTTTCATATTTACTTTCATATTTATATAATATATATATGTCCTATAAAGACATATGTCACTTATTCAAAATATCTTTGTATCTACTGTATTTAAAAAAAATTTAAATGACAAAATCTATAAAAACTATTTTTTAAAAAAATTAAAGTCATGTAAGAAGTCAGTGGTTTTTAGTAATGTAGGGGGATTTCAATCTGAAAGTTTTATTGAGGCAGAAACAGATATTTTACACAACGTATTTTTAAATCCTGCATATGAATTTGTTAAAGAATTAAACCCTAGACAAGAAATTAATTTAAAACTACTTAACTATTGGCTTAATCAAAATAAAACAAATAATTATAATGTGCTTCATAACCATGAAGGTTTTCTTTCAGGGATTTATTATATCAAAACTCCCAAAAATTCAGGAAGACTTATTTTTCAAGAAGGGAATTTAACAAAAATGAGTAATAATTATTATAACCATTTTGATAATCCTAATTTTTATACAAAATTCACTATGGTTCCCCAGGAGGGAGACCTTTATTTATTTACCTCTAATACTTTTCACTATGTAGAACCTAATTTATCTAAGAAAGACAGAATAAGCGTTTCTTTTAATTTAGATTTTACAAACCTATAAATATAATATATAGAGGTCCTATAAAGACATATGAACTTAGATAATGTATATTGGGTTTTTAAAAAAGCTGTTCCGGTAAGAACATGTAATCATATATTAGAACATGCAAAAAAATTAAAATTTAAAAAAGGTTTAGTTGGAGGCAAAACCAAGTTCGAAGAAATCAAACAACATAGAGACTCACATATAACTTGGTTATGCGATCGTTGGATCTATAGAACTATTTCTCCTTTTATAGAAAAAGCTAATATTAATGCGGGTTGGAATTTTCAATGGGATGAATCAGAAAAATTTCAATTTACAGTTTATAATAAAAACCAATATTATAATTGGCACTATGATTCTATAAAAGCAAAGCCTACTGGAAAAGTTAGAAAACTTTCTGCGGTCGTAAGTTTAAATAAGAAAGAAGATTACGAAGGAGGACGTTTACAGTTTTTAAATAATTTAAACTTTGATTCTGAAATAATTGAATGTCCTGCATTGCATCATATAGGGTCTATAGTTGTGTTTCCTTCTTTTATATGGCACAGAGTCACTAAGGTTTTAGATGGGACACGCTGTTCTTTAGTAATGTGGAATTTAGGAGAAAAATTTAAATGAGAGATATAATGACTCAGACTATAAATTCAGGACCATTAGTTTTATACATGAAACTTACACCAGAGGAAGTTGAGCAAATTAAGAAATTGTGTAAAAAAGATAAGAAGAAAGATTTTAGAAAACAGCTAGCAGGAATAATAAAACATGAATACGAAGTGGATATAAATAAAGCATCAAGAATTCTATATCCATATTGGTATGCCTATTCGGAAGTCCATAAGACTTGGTATGGTAAAGCAATAGAAGGAAGTTTAAGTTGTACTGCTGGATGGGTTAATTATATGCAAGCGGGTGACTGCAATCCTATTCATATTCATACTGACTGTCAATTTTCTTGTGTTTTATTTTTACATGTTTCTAAAAACTTACGAGAAGAAAGAAAAAAATTCGTGGGAAGTGGAGCTAAACCTGGTTCTTTAATATTTACTTTAAGAGCTCCACAAGAACACTTTCACGTAACAGAATATGAAACCCACAACATGGAAGCAGGAGATTTTTATATTTTTCCTCATAATGTTCTTCACTCTGTTCCTTCTTTTCGATCCAAAGGAGAAAGAGTGACTGCATCTTTTAATATGGCTGTTAAAAAATGAAAAGTTTATTTAAAAAAAATAAATATTGTGTGGTTAGAAATGCTTTATCAAAAGAACTTACAGAATATATACGTGACTATATAATCTCAAAAAGAAATGTTGCTAAAATTTTATTTTTAAGAAACTATATTTCTCCTCTTGAAAATTTATATGGTGTATTTGGGGATGGCCAGGTTCCTAAATCATATGCTATTTATGGAGACGTGGCTATTGATCTTTTATTATTAAAACTAAAAAAACAAGTAGAAAAAAATACTGGTAAAAAAATTTTTCCGACTTATTCTTATGCAAGAGTTTATCAAAAAGGTGATGTTTTAAAAAGGCATACGGACAGATTGAGTTGTGAAATATCTGCAACTTTAAATCTAGGAGGAAGTAAATGGCCCTTATATACAAAGAGTTTAGGTAGAGAAATAAAAGTAGATTTATTACCAGGGGATATGATGATTTATAGAGGAGAAGAATTAGAACATTGGAGAGAACCCTTAAAGGGAGAAATGTGTGTTCAAGTTTTTTTACATTTTAATGATATTAAAAATAAAGAAGCAAAAACTAATTTATATGACGATAGACCTCTTTTAGGTCTTCCCAAGGATATATGATAAAAGTAAAAAGAAATTTTGATAATAAAGTTTTAAGCTGGAAAGAAATACTTGATGAGTTATGGAAGGCTTTTTATGAAGAACAAGATGTAAAATTTAATCCACCAGCATTTTTTACTACTTCTTCAGCTAATCATATAAAGAAAGCAAAAAGAATATTAAAAAAATTAAAATTAAAAGAGGCCCACCTATATGTTTCATTGACCCATGATTCATGCTCTTTTGGAAGACATAATGATGATACAGATGTTTATTTTTGGCAACAACAGGGAAGTACTTTATGGAAATTTGATAATAAAAAACCAATTATTTTAAGAAAAGGAGATTTAATCTATATTCCTAAAGGAGTACATCATGACGTTACTTCATTATCTCCTCGAGCAGGTTTATCAATGAGTTTATAATGGAAGCAAAAGAATTCGCAAAAAAATATTTAACAAAAGTCAAGTGGCCTAGAAGTAAAAAAGCTACTTGGGATGTAGAAGGTATTTTAAAAAACATATCTAATAGAGAATTTAAATTTGATTTAAGACCCATGAAACCTATAGAAGGGGAACAGAAAGGGAAATATGGTTCTTTAAAAACAGGAGCCGAAAAAATAGTTTGTGATTTAGGAGATCAGTTGATGATTATAGATGCAGAAGAACTTCATCTTTATTTAATAGCGAACAGAAAACGCAAAGTTTATTTAAACGATTTAAGTGAAAGGTTAGAATGGACAATAATATTACAAAAATAAAGACACACCATATGAACACTTATGGTTATACCTACAATGTTTTGAATCATAAAAAACATAAAAAAGAATTATTAAAGATAATTGCTAATGTACCTCTAAAACCTTTAAAGGAAGGGAATGACAACATCGCCCATACGGATTGGTATTTACCAAAAGAAACAAGAAGAGAGTATTTTAAATATTTTTTTAAAAATATATTGACTGATTATGCAGAGGAATTTTGTAAACTATTAAAAGTAAAAAAATGTACAGTCCGGAATTATTGGTTTCAACAATATAAAAAAAATAACTATCATGGTTGGCATGTTCATGATGCTCATTTTTCTGCAATATATTATATTGAACTTCCTGATAAAAATATGAGAACTGAATTTAAAGATAGTGTCACAGGTAAAATAGAATCTATTAATGTTAAAGAAGGGGATATTTTTACTTTTCCAGGACATTTGCGCCATAGATCAAAACTTTTTAATAGTAAAAAAAGAAAAACTGTTATAGTTTTTAATCTTACATACAGCGACGATGGGCCACAAGATGACACATAATATTATAGATAAAAAAACTCTAGAGTACGCGTGCTTTCAAACAATCTTTGTAAGAAAGCCTCCGTTGGTGATGACATGTGAAGTCAATATACAACGAATAGAAAACTCTAGTGTCATAATGGATCAGTTTGAAACTAGATTTCCGGAGATAGAACATACGCATATTGCATTTAGTAACTGTGAAAATCAAACACAAATTTTAAAAAATTTATGTCATTATAATGAGTTAAACTTTTTAAAGATGGATCCTAAAACGTTTATGTCTCATTTTCCTCTTTCTTTTCCTTTTATGTTTGTGTTGTTTAATAAAGAGAAAAATATAGAACATCTTGTGGAACAAGTAGTGTGGTTTGCTAATCGAACTTATGTAGGTTCAAGATTTGTCTTTAATGAATGGAACCATTATAATAATAAAATAATTAAAGATATTTTAGATTGCTATAATTTTAAACCTGTTTCAGGTTATAAAGAGGAGGTTATATGTTATGAAAGATTTAAAAGAAACACATAAAGATTGGATTGGGATATATCACAACGCTGCTACCAAGGAGTATTGTTCTAGTATAATAGATAGATATAACTATCATCAAGGTACAAGACCTCAAGTAGGAGGAGGGAGATTTATTATCAGTAGACAAGAAGAACAATCAAATATAGATAAAACTTTAAAAGATGGAGATACTCTTTTCCTAGGATCCGAAAGCGTAGGGGGACCTGTTAATCAAATTTACGAAGGCCCATTAATTTTACATCAAGAAAGTCCATTAATAAGACAATTTCATGACGTCACTTGGGAGTGTTATAAAAAATATAAAGAACACTATCCAGCTGTTTCAGCTGTTTCAAAACATCAGATGGATAATGCAATCAGAGTTCAAAAAACTGCACCTGGTCAAGGTTATCATATGTGGCATTCAGATGGAGCATCTTCAACATATTCGGATAGAATGTTAGGTATTATATTATATTTAAATGATGTTGAAGAAGGAGGAGAAACAGAATTCCTTTATCAAAAAATGAGGATACGTCCTCAACAAGGAACTTTAATTTTATTTCCAACTTCGTTTCAATATATTCACAGAGGTAATCCTCCCTTAACAAACGACAAATATATAATAACCACTTGGCTTAAATACATAGAGTGATTAAAGTATATAAAAATTTCCTTTCTAAGGAAGAACATAAAGAGATATATGATGTGGTAACAGACGGTGTTACTTTTCCTTGGTTTGCTAGCACTAACGAGGGGACCGTATCAAAAAAATATTACAACAAACAAGTTAAATCTTTTAAAAACCTACGAGAACATGGTTTTTTGACACATCTTTTTTTTAATAGTGATCTTAAAAATCCTGTAAATTCTCGCCACATACGTGTCGTGGATCTAATACTCAGAGCTTATACGAAAAAAAATAATATAAAAGAAATTAATCTTCTTAGAAGTAAAGCTAATTTACAGATACAGGTACCTGATTTTAAAAAAGATCAATATAATACGCCCCATAAAGACTATAAAATACCTCATCATGGATTAATTTACTATGTTAACCAAACGGATGGGGATACTTTTTTCTTTAATAAAGATAATTCGATTATGAAAAGGATCACCCCAGAGCCAAATAAGTTGATCTATTTTGATGGATCTGTTAATCATGCGGGTAGCCATCCTGCTCGACATATGTATAGAATAGTGATTAATATAGACTTTAACTTTTAGAATATTGATATATGAATATTGATATATACAGTATATTAGAATATACTCCTCAAAAGAACAGGATTTTATATGCTACAAAAATTAGGATTTTTACCCGGATTCAACAAACAAGTCACAGAGACAGGCGCCGAAGGCCAATGGTTTGATGGTGATAATGTCAGATTTAGATACGGTACTCCCGAAAAAATAGGTGGTTGGCAGCAACTTGGTAATAATAAATTAACAGGAGCCGGACGTGCACTTCATCATTGGGACAATAACGCAGGTATTAAATACGCTGCAATAGGCACTAATAGAATTTTATATGTCTATTCAGGGGGAGCATATTATGACATTCACCCCATTAGAACAACTTTAACAGGCGCTACGTTTTCAAGTACCTCTTCATCAACAACAGTTACAGTAACATGTACTGGAGTACATAATTTAACAGAAGATGACATTGTAATGTTTGATTCTGTCAGTGGAGTTACTGCAATAGGGTCAACTTATAATGATGCTACTTTTGAAGATGAGAAGTTTATGGTCACTTCTATTCCTACTACTACAACCTTTACAATTACGATGGCGACTCAGGAATCAGGAACACCTTTAACTACAAGTGATGGTAATAGTGCTTCAGTATTATGTTATTATACTGTAGGACCTTCTCAACAATTAGGTGGTTATGGTTTTGGTACAGCATTGTGGGGAGGTACAGCTTTAGGACCAGCAACGACAACACTAGCTTCTACTATTAATGATAGTGTAACGGACATTCCTTTAACTAGTTCAGCTGCTTTTCCTACGTCAGGAGAAATAAGAATTGGATCAGAGGATATAAGTTTTACAGCTAATAATACGACAACTAATATCTTAAGTGGGGGAGCTAGAGAAGTTAATGGTACAACTAAAGCAGCCCATAGTGGTGGAGTAACTGTAACCAATATCTCTGATTATGTTGCCTGGGGCGAAGCATCTTCTGCTGACTTTACAATTGATCCTGGAATGTGGATTCTTGATAACTATGGAACAAAATTAATTGCACTTATTTATAATGGTAAATGTTTTGAATGGGATGCGTCTCCTTCAAATGCAACAAGTATCAGGGCAACTGTGTTGGCAAATGCACCTACTGCATCGCGTCATGTATTAGTTTCTACACCCGATAGACACTTAGTATTTTTTGGAACAGAAACAACAATTGGAGATTCAACTAAACAAGATGATATGTATATTAGATTCTCTTCTCAAGAGAGTATTGATCAAACAGATTCATACACAGTTAAAGCAAATAATACCGCAGGCACACAAAGACTTTCTGATGGCTCTAAAATTATGGGAGCTATTAAAGGTAGGGATGCAATCTATGTATGGACCGATACTGCTTTATTTCTAATGAAGTTTGTAGGTCAACCCTTTACCTTCTCATTTGAACAAGTGGGGACTAACTGTGGATTATTAGGAAAGAATGCATCTATAGAGGTTGATGGTACAGCTTACTGGATGTCTGAAAATGGATTCTTTGCATACGATGGTCAGTTAAAATCATTACCATGTTTGGTAGAAGATTATGTTTATTCTACCGATTCTGGACTTGGCATAAATACTACATCTAGAGACTTAGTAAATTGTGGATTAAATAATTTGTTTGGTGAAGTTAGCTGGTTTTATTGTAAATCCGGGTCAGATGTAGTGGATAGAGTAGTGACTTATAACTATCTAGACTCTACTATTAAAAGACCTATATGGACAATAGGAACACTTCCACGAGCTGCATGGAGAGACTCTTCTGTTTTTGAAAAACCCCATGCTACGTATTATGATCCTTCAGATGATGCATCGTCAGATGTCACTGGTAATACTGATGGAATTACGATATATTATGAACAGGAAACAGGGACCGATCAAATTGATGGAGAGGGAACTGTGACCGCTATACTCGGAACTATTACATCCGGTGATTTTGATATTACTCAGAAAAAAAGTACCACAGGAACTAGTGTAGGAATGCCTGACTTACGAGGAGATGGAGAATTTATAATGAGAATAAGTAGATTTATACCAGATTTTATTTCACAAACAGGTAATACCCAAGTAAGTTTTATTACTAAAAATTATCCAAATAGTTCAGGGACTACTACAAATTTTAGTATTGATTCCACTACAACTAAAAAAGATACAAGATTAAGAGCACGATCAATTGCACTAAAAATTGCCAACACCACTTCGTCTGAAGATTGGAAACTAGGAACTTTTAGATTGGATATACATCCAGGAGGAAGAAGGTAATGGCTACATTTTATACTGGAGTTGATCAACAAAGATATGATGAAGGCGAAAAATTTTTGCCTCAAAATCGATTTCTTTTAGACTATACAGCACCTAAGACGGATGTAGAAGAAGAAGTAACAACATCATATGGAATACCTAATACTAATGCATTTATTAATAGCGGCACTGGAAGTACAAATTTTTCTACAGACCAACTACTTAAGAATTATGAAATAGATACAAGAAATCAATATTTTGGTAGTCAACCAACACCATTAGTAAATGATTTATATCAAAGTAAACTTGATAAAACTTTTATGGGTTTTCCAAGTTATAGACAACAAGAATTAACTGGCCCAGATATGGGTGAGTATATTGGATCTGGTACAGATATTCCTTTAGAATTTACTACCGCAGGTAAAATACAGTCTGGATTAGAAAAAACAAAAGATGCTGCTAGTGGTATAATGAGTAATATAAAAGGTTTTGGTCCTATAAGTTTTGCACTTGGGGCTATGGACAAGTTTGGTACACTACCGACAGCCGATCAAGAATTTATTAAAATGAATATGGGTTACACTGGTCCAACAGTATTTGGTGAAAACGCGTCAGGATTATCTAAAGATGTATATGGAATAAATACAAGATCTATGTTTGGGAATTATGCAGAATATGTAGGGAAAGCAGCTAGATCAGATTTAACCGACGAAGAGTATGATGCCTTATCACCTAAACAAAAACAAAAAGTTGATTTTTATAGAGCTCAGGACCAACGATATAAACAAACACAAAAACAAGTTTTAGATGATCAAATGAAAAAAGACAAATTTTATGGGGCTCAAGGTAAATCAGATCCGGGAGATAGATCAAGAACGGGCGCGATTGGAAGAAGACCCGGATCAGGAGGGACTGTAGATAAAGTAGAATCTGGAGGAGTAGCTGCTGGACAAAATGTAGATAACACTGGTCAAGCCTACGATTCTGGTGGTCGAGAAGGTTTTGGATATGGTCTTAAAAAAGGAGGACTAGTAAGTATTTTATAATGGCAAAGATCGTACAATCATTAACAAGAGCTGAAGAAGAATATAGCCGAAAGAATTTACAATCATTGGTCAGGGACCTTGATGGTGTAATTACAAAATTAAACTCTTCATTTCAGGATGAAGTTAAACAAGAGATAGAAGCTAAGAGTTTCTTTCTAGATTCATAATGGCAGTAGTAAATGAATATAAATTTTATGGTAAAACTGTAACAGCTGCTGAAAGTAATAATCTTTTAGAGCCCGGAGATAACGAAACTATCATTGTTAAATCTTTACATGTTACTAATAAATCAGGATCTAATACTCCTACTATAACTATTACTAATAATGCTTTTGAAGTAATACATACTCAGTCATTATCAACATCTGCTAGTGTAGAAATACTAACAAATCCAATGATAGTAGAAGGGGGTAAAGTATTAGCTGCTACTACAGCAGGAACGGTAAGTGATGGGGTAGTTATTACCATCAGCTATCTAAACATTAAAAAGGAGAAAACAGACTAATGGAAATAAAACAAGCAAAAGTAGAGGAAACTTACAGACACAAGAAAACTGGCGAGGTTTTTAAGGAAAGAAAAGACTGGGAAGCTAAGGGTTATACGAATGAGGACATGGCACAAGACGTAAAGGTTATTATGCCACCTCTTGATTTATTAAGTAAAACGAAGTAAACTAGGAGATTAAGGTAAAATTATGGCAATTTCTAGAATGCAACAACCCAGACAACAATACGGATTAGGAAGCTTAGTTAAAAAAGCTGTCCGTGGTGTTAAAAAAATTGTTAAAAGCCCTATAGGTAAAGCTGCTTTGTTAGGTGGTCTAGGTGCTTATGGTATGGGCTGGGGCCCTTTCTCAGGAGGCGGTATTAAAGGTGCAGGCTTTCTTAAAAATTTAATGGGAGCTAGAAATGCAGCAGCTGGTAGTAAATTTTTATACTCACCTATGCAGGGAAAGCTTCCGGCTTCGGTCTATAAAAGAGGTTTTCTTGGTAATATGTTAGGTGGCGCTAAAAACTGGTGGGGCGGTTTATCAGGTGGTCAAAAATTATTTACAGGTTTAGCAGGAGCATCATTAGCAGCACCATTCTTAATGGGTAAAGATGAACCAGAAGAAGAGGTTGAAGAATCATGGACTTCAGTTCCTTCAAGTATTGCCGATATAAGAAGTCAAGCAAAAGATTATTACACAAATCCAAGCGCAAGCACATTATCTTTTATGCCTGGTAAACAATTTGTACAACCTAATTATTATGCAGCGGATGGTGGAAGAGTTGGATTATTAAATGGCGGAGAAGCAGGCCAAGAACAAATAGAACAAATGCTTATGGCAGAGTATGTAAAATATAAAAACCAAGGTGGCACATTAACTTTTGAACAGTTCGTACAAGCAGTAATGCAAGCACAAGAACAGCAACCAGAAGGTGCTGGTATGGAGCAACCACAAGAAGTAGCTATGGCTGCTAATGGTGGAAGAATTGGATATCAAGGTGGTGGTTCAACTACACTCGATAAATTTGCTTTAAAAATATTTAACAAAACATCATTTGATGACTTAAATAATGACCAACAAGATTACATTCATGAACTTTTACTAGAAGGTCATGCTGATGGCGGAAGAATTGGATTTTTTGATAGTATATCTGGTATGAGACAAGCATTAAAAGATAAAGGGTATGATTGGATAGATAAAGCAGACGATTTAACAGTTAGACAAATTTTTAATAGTGAAAAGGGAACATGGACT
>Ga0080013_1002850_pt1 | contig 19357 bp, 42 predicted proteins | sample ETNvirenome_6_85_FD_69236 | JGI IMG/M metagenome (GOLD analysis project Ga0080013, IMG submission 69236) | Marine viral communities from the Pacific Ocean - ETNP_6_85 (SPADES assembly) (version 2) | ecosystem: Environmental > Aquatic > Marine > Oceanic | place: Pacific Ocean | collected 2013-06-19 | reverse complement strand
ACCACCATCCGAATAAATTCATTTAATGAATATTCCTTATAAACAAGATCATTTACTGTACCAAACCACGGAAATTCAATATTTTGCCCAATAAAAAGTTGTTCTATCACTGTGGTCTTGATTAATATCTTTTCATAATCATCTCGTAAATGCTGAGGGACAGGAGTTTCTGTAGAATAACTGTGATGATACAGGTCGTCGATTGAATCATTTTTCCAAATTTTATTTGCTTTCGTAACCTCTTCAACAGTAAGCCAGGTTGAACTATGAAGCCAATCACCCTTAGCATACTGTTTCCACCTTGATGAGGCATTCTCCGGGATGCCACGAAACCAGGGTGGTGATTGTATATTGAATTTCATTTTACCTATGTCAGGCCACACGCAAGCGCCTCGCACTCCGCCAATAATGCTAAACCAAAGATAATTTCGTATATCTTTAACATGTTTTACAGCAACCCAGTTATTAACAGCCGTTTGTACTTCCCAAAACCCATGTATATCAGTTCCCATATTTTATAATTCTAACACCAAGCACCTAGGACCACCACCTGACTTTAAAAATTCAGATACATTTACTGGGTGGCAGTTATAACCCATATCAGTTAATAACTCACATGTATAATCGTTGCCGGCAGGCAAGATAACATTGTTGTCTACAACTATTGAATTACACACAAACCGACATGCATCTTCTTCTGGGATTTTTATTAAGTCTATACCTAATTTATCACCTAAATTTTTATCCTCAAAGGCACCCGGATAATACATTCCTAACCGATAATGGATATTATCCTCCAATACGACTAAACAAGTGTCCAGATGGTAAAATCTGGGGTCTCTAAGCAATACGTGGGTACCTTCTAGGTTGAATATGTTAGTTATATTAGACTGTGTTTTAATGCTTGATCGAAAGCCATGTGCTGATATGATTTTATTATTTATTATAAAGCAATCACCCCTACCTTCAAACATAATTTCATCAGGTAGTACATGACAGATATACCCATTTTCCTCAAACCATTTTTTGTTTACTTCACGTTCCGGTTGGCGTTCAATATATCTAAAATTTGATAATATAACATCATTTTCATGAACAATTCCTGCATTTGCAGTAAAAACCATATCCGGAAGTTCTGGAACTGGATCGATATATACAATCTCCACACCTAATGACTCCAACGTTGTTACAAGTGTTTTCCATTGTAATTTTGCAAGGTTTAGATCAACTTTTTTGCCACCCATCCATGGATTTATCGAATATTCAACACGGAAATAATCTGGCTGGCACATTAAAAATCGCTTCATTTTACAACCTCCAGAAAACCTTCCTTCATCCAATCAGTTTCACCATCATCAAACCAAACGAGGTAAGGGCACATAACACCTCCTGCCCATTGTGTGTAATCTATTTTTACGACAATTCCCGTGCAAGGTTTCCGCCGCATCCTTGTAATTTCTCTTACCATATCACCTACTTTCATGCAATGAACCTTAACCTTGAAATATGCCATTGATGAAGAGATCCATCTTTTGGGTTAAGAACAACAACACACCCAGGGGCCTTATCATCATTATCATCATTTATGACAAGTCCGATATAGTTCTGTGGATGACACTTACTAAAATTTGCGTCTTTCCCTTCCCAGATACCCGGCTTTGGTTTTACCATATCACCTGCTTTCACTACACACCTCGCCTATTTCTTTTGTCTCCTTGTGGAGTTCAAGGTCTTCGACTTTGAAAAACTCGGTGTATCCTGTAATCTCTCCCCAGCATTCCAGCAACTCCTCGTCTGTGAAGTTGTCGTATTCTGCGGTATCGGACGCACCACCAACCCAATCACACCAATCTGGTAGACTTTCTCGTGCAATTGCCACGTTAGCTTTGAAGGCACCATCATATGTGGTGTGAGCCGACATGTCTGTGCCATGCTTGTGGTCATACATCGCAATATAAACTTTCTGTGCCATTGTTATCACTGCTCTCCAAAGAGGTAGTTCTTTCGACGCTCCTCTTCCGCTTCTTCAACAGTCTCAAAAACAACGATTGTCTGTTCTTGCACATGACCGACAACCCCCCAGGAACCCCAACCTTTGCCGGCAATCTCTTCTGCTACCTCACGGGAAGTAGTGGAACGAACTTCATACATGGGCGATGGACGCCCATCAGTGCTCATATCATGATATACATTAAAAATTTTATACACTTTCATTAATCACCTCAAGATTCTTAATAAAAGGAAGTGAACGATAGCCGCTGGGCCAGATGACCTCACATGATTTATTGTCAATCGAAATCTTTAAAACGATTCCAAAGATTTTATCCACATTAGGAAGTGGTACCGTACGCCTTACCAAATCACCGACTTTCATACTTGCACAAACCCTCTTGAATTAAAAAGGTACCAACCCGACCATAGTGTCCTTGTAACTTCCATGCCATACCCGTGTTAATCAACTCTTGAAAAAAAGCGACAATTTCTTTCTTGCTATCCATCTCTCCGCTCTCATAACGGATAATTGCATTAGTAAGGTTCATTCTTCGTCCTCAATACGGGCATCATATATCTCAACCTTCTCAACACGTTTTTGAAGAACCCAGTCCGTGACACCGGTATTCCACAATACGTGAACCAAGGGCTCAACCCGATCATGGGTTATACCTTTGTATGTATCAAATCCTAAAACCACCCCATGATTTCGGCGGTCTTTCATGTCATTAATGATAAGTACATTTTCAATGTTTGGTTCGAATTTTACCATATCACCGACTTTCATTGATTATCTCCACATCGGCCTTTGACTGCCAACCAATTTGCCCATCTAAGAAGTCCCACATAATTGCCAGGCAATGTCTACCACGCTTAGGAGTGTTATCAATTTCAACAATGATACCTAAAGCCGGATCTGGCTGTTGACGAAATCTTACTAAATCACCTTTAGAAAACTTATCCATAATAACCTCTTTGTCCTTACAGGTTTATTATACAATACGTTTATGATGGTTTGCACAAAGATTTAATTAATTTTTATATTTTTTTATTTATGTCTGTTACATCTTCCGTAGAAGGAATCATATATGGTATACCGGAGGCATCATCAGGGCACATTTCTATTTCTACTTGAAATAAATCTTCAATATGCATATCTGCAGGTAATTCAAATCCGGCAGCTTTTTTATGCCCGCCGCCCCCAAACTCCTTCGCTATCTCTGAAACATCAATATTTTCATGAAATGATCGTAAACTTACCCTTACCTTCTGTAATTCATGATCAAAAAACCATATCAATGCAAAATCACATTTTGGTGATAAACTTGCACCAACTTCAGATATCAAATGTGAAGAATTAACGACAAGAACATTCTTACCATTAAATTTTCTTGGTGATGCTTCATCACATATCTTTTTAATGACAGTTTTTGAATATGCAAGAATATATGATCCTCTCTTTACTGCGTCATCAAAAACAGAATCATCCTCAAATTTTTCATATTCTTCAAAATCAAACGGCACCATATCAAATGCAGCGTTAAATTCCTTTGAATAAGGTAATTTCCATGCCCAAAGGTCACAATCTTCAATATAATTAATGAATTTTGGCGGTTCTTTGCCAGGGTGGAAATAATCCCATGCCAAACGTGCGCCTGAATGATTCATATCAAAATGAGTATTAGGAATATTATGAAGTTCAATCATTGCCGATTTGTGATGATCGATAACAATAAGTTCCTTTGCGTCAACTATCATATTTCTAATTGTTTTATTATCATATGAAAAATCCAAAATTGCAACCACCTTTCCCTTCACATCAGGTGGATTCGTACCATGGTTACATGGTATATATTCAGCCTTACTGCCTAAACATTTCCATGCAGAATATGCAGCACCGAAACCATCACGACAATTAGCATGATACAAAACTAAATCAATAGTATTAGGATCTAAAATTTGCATGTTAACTTCCTTTAATTATAAACACCCAAACATGTTTTTATACCTCTATGCATATGAGATTAACTTTTTTAATTATACAATTCATATTATAAATTTACAAATTATCTTATTATAATTATTAATCTGACCGTTAATGTAGTTCATAACTTTACTTTTTATTTATATCGTGGATCATATTTTTTTTGTGCCTCGGCTATTGAAATATCTTCCGCGACTGAACGCATTGTAAATGAAACATTCCACATTATGTCTTCATCATATAAATCCAACCAAACTTCTTCAACAATCGAAATTATATTTGAATCCCAACTAACACGATAATTATAAATCGGTTCTGTATCCGCCGTGGCGGAACAAATAATTTCTATAATCCTCCCCCGCTTAAAATTATCACAACATTTATCCTCATAATCATCCAGGATATCATAAGCAAATGTATTTGTTACAATATCATTTAATTGATAACGAGGTTTTGAATCATCCCAATTTGTATTAGGCATAAATTTATTTCCCATATTCATATTATATTACATTATTTTATTGATTTTCACATATTTTTTAAAAGAATTTACCTACTGACAACAATATTATCAACCAAACCATACGCGACTGCCTCGGTTGCATCCATAATATTATCTCTGTCAGTATCTTTTGTGACTTGTTTTATTGATTTGCCGGTTGCGGCCGACATAATTGAATTAAGATGTTTTTTCAATCTGAGAATTTCCTTTGCATGGATTTCAATATCACTTGCCTGTCCGGATGTACCACCTAAAGGTTGGTGAATTAATACCCTCGCATTTGGTAAAATATTTCTTTTACCTTTTGCACCACTACATAAAAGTAATGCGCCCATACTTGCTGCCTGACCAATACACATCGTTGCAACATCTGCCTTTACATAATTCATAGTGTCAAGTATCGCCATTCCGGCAGTCACAACACCACCTGGGGAATTTATATAAAGCATAATATCATTATCTGAATCTTGGTCTAAAAATAATAATTGAGCTATAATTGAATTTGCAACCTGATCATTGATTCCTGTACCAAGAAAAATAATTCTATCAACCAATAATCTTGAATAGATATCATATGCTCTTTCACCTTGTGATGTTTTTTCAATAATTGTGGGTGGGTAATAGTTTGTGTAGTTATTCATTATTAGGTTTCCTTAATTATTTTTAATCTGTTTTTTAATCTGTGTTAATCGTCTAGAAATTTGTTGTATTTTATTACTCATCTCATCAACTTTAGTTTCTAAAGCCTGTAATCTATATTGGGTTGTATAATAAAAACCCCCAAGTAAAGCAACAATTGCAAGAATTGGCAAAAGTGATTTTAATTGATCAACCAGCGATTTTTGAGTTTTATTCATTTATACCTCATTATTAATACACACAAAAATATAAGTACTAATATTAAATATATACACTAATAATAAACGTTTATGTATACACAATTTATCATTTACGATTTATCATTTCAAGATTTACATTAGCTATTTCAGCTAGTGACTCTAAAATTAAAATTCGAACCGGATTTCTCTCTTGTACATCTTTCATCTTGTGTCGAGCCGCATCGGTCCAATAACCTTTAACTTCGATATAGAGATTATAATCCGGAAGATAGAAATCTGGAATATATTTACGTTTTCGCCTACCTCTGGTAATGTACGGGAGTTTTAACGTGTTGTCTCTAATCCATTTAACATCTATTTCGTCTAATTTTTGTGCCAGTATAACTTCCCAGGTACTATCCATTTCTATTTTCCTACCATCCTTGGTAGTATACACAGATTTTTTACTCCATAATTTTTTTCTACGCCGGGTCATATAATTAAATATTCCACGCCAATAATATCCAAATTTGTTTATTTTAGTTTATTTGTTCGCCATATGGCGTGACGTTCCAATCACATACCACATCATCATTTTCAATAGGTTTACTTTGATTACTACTTGTGTTTTTAGTCCAGTCCCATACCCATTCATGATTCTTACGCTTCCACTCAAATGTGCCATTCTCATAAAACCAAGTATTAATTCCATCACGTTCTATATCACGTGTTGCACGCTTTAAATCTTCAATGGTCTGTAAATGAGCCACACAAAAAGCATCATATTCCCCTTCAGGACCCAAGGAATATAATTCTACAATTATATATTGAGCTTCGCTATACTGTTCAAGATCACGCTCTTCAACCAGGAGTTGTGCATATTTCCAACCTTTATGCATAATTGTTTGTTTTATTGTTTCTTTATATTTCATTGCATTTAAATTATATTAAAATCACTTAATTTTTTATACTCGTTTAATCAATAAGTTCTTCAACTATTGTAATAATAAATTCTTTTCCATCCTGTGACCAATCCATTTCACATACATTATTAATCATAAGTGGAACTAATTCTGCATTCTTGGCATAACTATCAACATAATCAATAAGTGCATCTTTTAGCTCTTGTTTTGTAAAATAAATTGATTTAAGGCATGTGGTTTTCATAAAAATACATTATTAAATTATTCCTACTTTATTACTTAAAATACAGTAGGCTTTTACGCATAATCTCCGTTAATTAACTTATCAGTATATTCTTTCATGGCCTGTAGGGCAACTTTTCGAACACGTGCAGTCAATTCAGCGCCTAATTCCATAGCTGCCTGATCAACTTGTAATTCCCAGCTCCTTTTTGCATCAGTTACCGTATCACCCATAGCCATCATACTAGGATCGCCTTTATCAAATGCTTTTTCTTCCGCGGATGCCCATTTCCCAGTCAACTCTTCTACGTTTGTCCAATCTACCCTAGGCCAATGGTGTTCACTTTTTGTAGGTGCCAGTTCTGGACTTTCAATAAAAAGTCGTTGTTTCTCTTCTTGAATAATCTTTCTTAATTGTCGTTTTGTAATTCTCATATCAATCTCCGTTAACGTCGTTCTTTACCCCAAATATTACCTTTGCCAAGTCTTGATTCAACCTTCGAATAAACACTTACTTCCTTCGGTTTTCGTCCAGAATTAAACAGGCTTTCTGCTTCGGCAATGGCTGCGTCTAAACTATCATAACCAACCGGATCTGAGTGACTCATTCCGTCCTGATCAGTAAAAAATATCACAAAATCGCCATCAATATCTTTCCCGGCCTTGAACCATTTGGAATGTGGTTTACCATATTCTGAATGGTATGGTGATGGATCAAGTTCCAAACCTGGTTGTTCTTTTAGAACAACTTGCAATTCTTCTTTAATAATCTGCTTTAATTTTGATTTTGTAATTCTCATTCCGTGTATACCTTTATTCCCTTTTGCTCAAGATGTTTCTTTAGGCTTGGCGGTACGTTTCCTTCTATTGTACCCATTGGTGGATTTGCCGTATACCACATGGAACCTCCTCGCCAATCAAATCGAACCGTTGTTGGGCCTTCACTTTCAACATAATTCCACCCGCCAGATACGGCGGATGCGTCTCGGCCTGGCCAATCACCCCATTCAATTTCCTCCTGGAAGTCAAATATATCTAACACGTTTGCTTCTCGCATCAATCTATGTTTTTCTTCCCTAATAATCTTTCTCAGTTGTCGTTTGGTGATTTTCATTGTATTATCCCCCAATAAGTGGTAATCCTCGTCTAAAATGTTTAATTATTTGTGTGGTAGGATGATAATGAACATCCCGCCATTCCATCACGGGAAAATTAGTTTCCTTTGTTAAAAGTTCTATGGCGGCCAATACTGATTTTGCCCAATGGCTTTTTCCCGACTGTTGTTCAAGTTGTTCAATCCTGTACCCACCTAAACGTTTGTCTCTACGGTTACTTGCTGCCCGAAATTCACCGGTCCCGGTTTTTAAAATCTGAAATTGCATAACAGGTCCCGGTTTTTCAGTTACATCACTTTCACCCGTAATCCTTGTTTTCTGTTTCTTTGATATAGGTGTTAGTCTTTTAACAACTGAATCTGGTATGGATTCTTGAATAATTTTTCTCAACTGTCTCTTTGTAATTATCATTCTACTTCCATTCCACACATAAATAATAGTATCCAATAGTAAATATCAATGTATGATCATTTTATTTATAAAACATATCCTTAGAAATTATTAATAAATTTCACTTCCGCAATCTTTCTATAGTATAATCATTCCATTCATTTATTTTATACACCATTGTTTCAAAATTAAATAATTTTGGAATTGGTATAAATGGTAAAATGCCATGAATCATAAAAAACATTCCACTAACAATAAAATTAATACCAACTTTTGTTGCGAAGACTAGATGCTTGATATACGTTTCATTATTATCATTTAAATGTTTCATAAACCTAATCCCCGTAATCTTGTAATTGTGGCCGAACCTCCTCCTGGGGTATGTAATATTCCAATACCACCCATATCATTCCATGATTGAATAGTTGATCCCTTATCATCGATCAAGATATGTGGAATATCACCTGCCCTAGCAGATTCAGACTTCTGGCTAGCCATGGTCTCAATAACTTCGGCAGGTCTAGGCTTCAAATTTTTCATCGCCCACTGTTTCTTTCCTTCTTCGGATGTACTGATACCTGAATGACTTTTTACTCCTGCTGTAAGTAATTTTACAGTATGCCCTGTTCCATTTATAAATGGCCAAAGTTGATTCACTCCATCCTTCAAGGGCGGAAGAGAAACATAAAATCCACCCGGATCCATCCCAATCACCTGAAACATGAAGTTACGAACCGGTTTAAGATTCAAATCAGCGCCAGAAGATACCACAAAATCCGGCCCCAGCTCATCCTTTATTTTTCCCAGAAGACGGAGGTAATTCTTATCTGGGTATATACCAGGAACAGGCTCTCCAGAAATTAGGGAATTCACCAGATCGATTGTGCTCGTCTGGAAGTCGACCAGCACACCGTCCATATCACAGTAAATAATTGATTCAGGTTGTATCATAGGTTGATTATTAACTTCTTCAATTAGATTTCTCACATATTCATGTAATAGGTTCATACAACCTCTTCAATTTTACCACATATATTAATTGATGTAATAGGTTCAAAATCTGAAATGCTAAATTGATTTGACATAACCGGCTTACCACCGGTTTTAGGATTGGTCGCAATTGTAACATGAGGAAATACCGGGCCCTTCATTGGTAAAGGAAGGCCACCAAGGTCAATTAAACCTGTCATTACCTGATCATTTTGTGCAATCGCTGTCACTGTAACACATTCTTTGGTACCTAACCACCTGGTCGGCATTCGAAATTTTTGGTTAGGTGGATTAATAATTGTCATATGATGAGCAACTACATTCCAACCTTTAGGTACAAGTGATGCCAACCGGCTATGAGATGAACTATCTAACACCAACGCAGTATATTTTACGGTACCAAATGATTGACCCAAATTTATTTCTGATATGATTTTCCTTACGTACTCACGCAGAAGTTTCATTTCCATGGCCCAGCCTTCCCACCACTTTTAAGACAGTTTAATATGGTTTCTTCAGCAGTATACTCGTCGTGAATCTCTGGCTGAAATATGTCGTAATACGTTTCCCTGTCGATCCCGTCCGGTTTTGTGGAGTGTGACTGCCAATCGAATATCATATCACCCTTTTCTACCCAAGCGTGAAGATAGCTCTCACCACTAAATTTGTCCGTGACTCGACCGTGCGTAACCTTAAACTTAGCTAAGTCGGATAACTCTTCATCAGCAACTTGTTGTGCCATCTTGATTGCATGTGGATAGCACTGGCCTATTGCAACCTCAACTAAAATCGATCTTATATATTTGTGGAGAAGTTTCATTGCGTTCGGCTTTCCATGCTTTTATCGACGCCTCTTTCTTCTTTTTGCCGCCAACTTTATAGCCTTGGCTTGATGTTTACGTATATCTACTCCCATTCCTCGCCGAATCGTCTGTACCGCACTTTTATACATTTCCATCATCATCTTGACATCAGCAAGTGCATTATGCCAATCATCTACACTAATACCATAAGCCTTTGAAACAACACCCATTGATACAGAATAATATCCCCAGTTCCCCTTATTTACATACAATTTATCAAGTAATTTCTGGGCCTCATGATCACCTTCCTCTGCGCTCGTTTGGGTCTTTAATAGGGGAACAAGGTATTCCTGCATAACTTGCATAGTATCCAATACAGGATATCTCTTAAGTTTCCCCCCTGACCTAACACTTAAAAACTGAAGATCGAATGATGCATTTTGGGCTACAAGTAATGGATTGGAAAATGAATTAACAAACTCAAAAAATCGATCCAATATCTCCTGTTCATCACCATATGATCTACCTTTCTCACCGTATCGTGTCATTGACAATACGTCTTGAGGACGGGACAGTGGACGTTTTGATTTAGCTTGCTTCTTTTCCCATGCCTGACGTTCAACAGATTCAGGTTCATTCATTAACCTGTTGGTTTCTGGGGTAAATTTTATTTTTTCATTAAATTTACCTAAAACTTGTGATGTGGATGTCCAGTTTTTTGGATCAACTGCAATTGCTGCTACTTCTGTAATTTGGGCCGATGAGGGATGAAGGCCTGTTGTTTCAGTATCAAAAAAGACCCATGTATTGTTTGAATATCCATCGAGTAAATTAAGCAAACCACTAATTGTTTGCCCAGATAACTGGCCTTCGATTAAGATTTTCCTAATGTATCCACGAAGTAGGTTCATATAATACCTTCTATAATACTATTTGACGTGCATAAGCCCACTTTGAATCACCATATTGATTTTCATAATCAAAAACTACACCGCCACTTTTCGCCTGTGAAATAGGAACCTCTTCTACCGAATCACCTTGTCGGGCATCTTCCTCAGATTTCCATGTCATACGCTGCTCAGGATTTACAACTGTAATATCGGTAACCCTACCTGTTGCCTTACCACCCAAACCGGTCTTGGCTTTTAATAAAATTACATCGCCAATTGAAATATACCCTGGTTTCTGCACTGATGGTTCCAAGGCTGGCTTTTCCATCATACTTGCTGCTTTCCTTGTTATAACATCGGTAAATGTTTCCTGGATAATATTTCTAAGTTGTTTCTTTGTGATTCTCATAGATGACTCTTTGAAGCTTCTTTGATATAACTCTTCATCACTCAATGTCCCACCGGCGTCATACTCTTTTCTCTGCAGTTTAATTTCTTGTTTAATAAGTTCAATATCACGACGTGTTAAATCCAGTGCTTGTGACATACCTTTAATGATATCATTTACCATAGGATCTTTATCCAACCCACGATCAACAAGGAATGTTGCCAATACAGAAGATGAGAGGGCGCCTGTGGGAGCTCCATACTCTTTAGCCCATTTCTCAAACTCATTAACAAGGTTTTGAATATTACCACCTGGAACTCCGGTAGTAGCACCGACAACATCTGGAACACCACCCATGGGCATTGCCTCTGATATCATTCTTCTGAGTTGTCGTTTGGTGATTCTCACTATACTCTCCCAATAACTTTGGCTACACCGGTTTCAATGTCGCCTACGACCTGCCATTGTTCTTTTTGGCCCATAGTACCGCGGATTGTGACCCTGAAAGCATGTTGGGTACCCCACTCAACTTGAAAATCTTTATCTTTTCGAACATCGACGCCCGTGGCGCGCCGACCAATTGAAGATTTTGCCACCGTCGCATCGGCTACTGCGTCTTTAAGCGCAGACATAGCATTGTTTGAGACTGCTTCCTTAATAATTCTTCTAAGTTGTCTTTTTGTGATTCTCATGAGATTTTAAGACCACCCACAACATAATCAAGAGCATCCTTAATCGATCTAGCAACCTCTGGTTGATTCACGTCTAAGCCCTCTCGGCGAATGAACTCATTAATGTGGTCAACAAGATCGTTTGCAAATGCGTCGGCAAATAGGCCCCGAGGATCAACCTTACGACCGTGACCTGCAGGCCATGGTGTTGGTCTCGCTTCACCAATAAGACGAGCTTTCTCTTCCCTAATAATTCTTCTAAGCTGTTGTTTTGTAATTTTCATTTTAGATCCTTGTCTTGCTATATCAAATTTTTCTGTGATGTGCCTTCGTATGCGGGACTCGAGACTCAGTCCTTTCTCTGCAGTGTCCTTTCTGCCCATGTATGCTGATGCTGCATCGCCCAAGGCATCGACGACGATCTTTGCGCCGCCAGCAATCTTAACAGCGGCGTCCCACCATGGTTTTATTCCGGATGCAACCGAAGCCAGTTGTTCCATGACTTTCTTGAGGCCGCCACCGCCAAACTCTTTGAGCTTTTCTTTTGCTGTATCTTTGATCCAGTCGACGACAGCACCTGAGATGCCATCCTTCGCGACGCCGGCGGCTTTATCTGTAGCAGTTTCATCACCGTCAGCTTCTTCAAGACCTACAAGCGCTTTAAAGTCTCCCCCGATCTTCTCCTTAAGTTCCTCGAACCACTCACCCACTTTATCCCAGATGTAATGTAGTCCCACGGCTAGACCGGCAAAGCCAATAACTCTCTTCCAGCCGTCTAGGCCCCGGACTTTTTCATCAAAGCTCGTAAGCATTTCCAGGCCTTTTTCGGCCCAGCCACCAAAGGTAGGCATTCCCCAGCTGGGAAGCTTCTCAGCTAGAAATGTAAGAGCTTCTTTAATTTGCTCTAAAAACTTGTTGATCCCTCGTCTGGCAATCCTCTTTGTAAACGAGGTAATGTCGGAAGCGCCACCTTTTATAACATTCCAAAAGGCTGTTAGGATAGACCATGCCTCCTTGCCAAACTTTGCAATGCCCTCCTTGGCACTCATGAGCTTTGCTTTGCCCTTCTCTATCATGTCATCGGCGACTTCTTTTCCCCTCGCCATCAAGTCGCCGAAGAAGCCTTCCATGAGCAGCTGCTCTTGAACAATTCTTTTTTCCGTGGCGAGAGAGTAAGGGTAAGACTCATTTAGGGGAAGCTTAATTCCTAAAACATCAGTGACATAAACTCTCTCGAAGATATACGCAGGGTATGGTTGTGCTCTAAGGTGATTGGGAACATAGAGTCCCTCGCTGAGAATTCTTCTAAGTTGTCTTTTTGTAATTTTCATGATTCATCATCAAATTCTGTTGTCTCCCAAAATTCATCGTCCCAACCGTTATAAAAGGGAAAATTATTGAATAATTTATTTTCTACTTCTTTCTGATGTTCTTTTGACAGGGTTTCTTTCATCTCGCCATAATTACGTACAGCTTCGCCAACCTTCAGTTTGCCTTTTTCAAATTCAATACATATAATACACATTTATAGACTCCCTTTTGTATTTCAACACACCCAATTATTCAGCTTCATTCACTAGCCCCTATTTTTTGTAATATGCTAGTAATATTTCGAACATCACTTCCACCAATTTTATGTTCCTGTGGATTTTCAACAGCAGACTTAAGAATATTTATCATTTCATTATGCCAATCAATCGCAAATTGTTTGCGCACATCGACAGGTTCATCACCTAAGTATGGCATAATTGATTGTAACATTGATTCCTGTTTCTTATCAAGTTCTTGACCGGATGCTAAAGGTTGCCAAACTGTTTTAAAATCTTCTGTAATATAATATCCTAGGCCTTCAAGGTATTGACGCCAATAACCGTCTGCTAGACCCTTTGCGGTTGTATTTTCACCAGACCTATAACCTTGGGCATTAACAGATTCTTTAAGAACCTCTACAATCATTTTTCTTAATTTTAATTCAGTCAGTTTCATTTTACCGCCGTCGTCGACCTCGACCATAACCGCCTTGGCGGTCCCGTCGGGCGCTTCGACCATAACCGCCACGATCGCCGGGGAAGACTGTCTCGCCTTCTCCTGGATCCAGATGACTATATTGTCTTTCGCCTTGCGGATATGGTTCATCATTCCCATTGTCGTCAGATCTTCTAAGTTCTCCGGATTTGGTTCTATAAATATATTGTTCAGATTCACGAAGAAGTTTTCGATATGCTTCTTTAATGATTCTTCGAAGTTGTTCTTTTGTAATTTTCATTATGAGTTTCTCACTTATCCTTTTTCTTTTTCCCGCCTTCAACGGCTTTCACGTAATCAATTGGATTTTCAAGATTATCGCCACCTGCCCAAGCACCTTCCTTGGTCTCAACGTCCTTTAAAATCGCATCAAGTTCTTCCTTAATAATCTGCCTTAGTTTTGATTCTGTTATCTTCATTATATTTCTCCAATTTTCATTTTAAAGTCCATGTAATTTTTCCAACAGTCCTTCTAGCTCTAATTCAATTTCATCGCCCAGGACACCGCGGAGTTTCTGTGCCTCCCGAAGGGCAGCTTCCAGTGCCAGTCCAAGGGGCAGCACCTGGTCAGGAGCCCGTGGTATACCTGGTGTTTCATTTAACTTATTCTTTTCTTCACGAATAATTCTTCTAAGCTGTCTCTTTGTGATTTTCATGTTATAAACTCCTATATTTAAACTTTTGTTTTATAATTTTCATGTTATTTACCCCACATTGCGTCTTGCATCTGTGATATCATGTCATCGATGCTTAATGGCTTGCCTGATGCCGAAGATATGTTAACGGCTTTCTTTCCATTAACGATGATCCACCCCTCACGACCATCAATTTGCACGTCAGCATCAAAGAGCTTAAGGAACTTTCGCTTGGCTGCATTCGCCATGGACTTCATTGAGTCAGATACCTGGTTATAACCACGCTTCTTTTGTGGCTCATACTGTCCTATTGCTTCCTTTATAATTCCTCTTAACTGATGCTTTGTGATCTTCATATTAATCCCCTACATAACCTGCACTATGATATGCTCGTTTAAGCGTGTCTACCTCTTGTTTCATTGTAAGTTTCTCCGGTGACCCTGCAGGAAGTGCTTCGTATTTTTCAAGTGCCTGTATAAATTTTTCGTAAGCAGCCTTACGTTCTATTTCTTTGTTTTTATAATAGGCCGCTATACCGGGATCGCCACCCGGTTGTTCGGTTAAAACCTGCAGTTCTTCCTGGATTATTCTTTTAAGTTTTGATTTTGTAATCTTCATTTAATTAAATCTCCTAGCCGTTATATTTTATTAGCCATCATTAAAAACTTATCAACCGGAACACTTACATCACCTTGACCTTGAACATGGATTTTTACCATTTGATTAGGTAACAATTCCATGGAATGTTTATTATCCCAAAAGATAGATACATCTCCTGATATTGTTTCACTAATAATTTTCTTAAGTTGTCCCTTAGTAATTTTCATTTTTATATTCTCACGGTGAAAGAGCTTCCCCTTCTTCTTGCATAAGTGAATCAATTACCCCATTAACCTCATCAATAAGGTATGACCTAACACCTTCCCACTCACGACCGGCATCACTCATATCCCCAGCAATATCCCACGCGGCGTTGGTAAATGTCTCAATCTTAGATTGGGAAACCTCTTTCAACAGTTTCTGTTTCTCTTCCTGAATAATCTGTCTTAGTTTTGATTTAGTTAGTTTCATTAATTTAATTCCTCAACATGCCAGTCACCTGTTTCTTCATCATACATTGCCATGGAAGGTATATCCATCTTTTCATTCTTATCAACCTTCTTTTGGATTTCATCCGGAACCCGTTCCGGATCTTCGGCGGCTTTCTTTGTCTTGGCCTTCTCAGCAGGTGAGGCTCGCATGCCGGCAAGAGCTTTGTCTATTAAGTCTTCTTTTTTCTTACTTAAAAACCACTCATTAACGCTGGCGGCTTCTAACTCTTCTCTAATAATTTGTACTAATTTTGATTTAGCTAGTTTCATTTTTTCTCCTTTAAAAATACTTTACCAAGCTCTTCTCTAATAATTTGTACCAACCTTGACTTTGTTAATCTTCCAGCAGACTCACGTGCATACCCATACGCTGCCGGATCGGTTGATCTTGGAATTTTAGGCAAACGTGATCGTTTTGCCTTTCCAAAGCCTGATTGTTTTGGGAAATCCTTGGTTATGCTGCGTTCATACCCGGTTGGCATAAGCGCCTGTGTTTCTTTTTTCTTCTTTTCATATTCTACCTGTTGCGGTTGAGCAAGTTCATCGGTAGCAATCATCTCTTCAACTTCTTGATCCAAATCGTTAAGCGCCTTTTGAACCTCTTCAACAGTGTTAAATTTTTTCCATCGCGGTCTGATACCGTGGATTGATTTATATGTATCAGAATAATTTTGGCTCAAAAGACTTAATGCCAATTCCTCACCGGTGCTGATGCCAGACTCTTCCCAGTATGCCTGATCGGTTTGCAACCTAATACCAGTTTGCGCATTGATTTTTTTTGCTTCCTCTTCTGCCGTTGCTGCAAAATTACTTTCGGTAAGGGAATCCGAGGAGGATGCTGTACGAAGATTATACAATTCATTTTCAACTGAATTAAGTGTCGACCCGTCTATGTTGTGGTCCCTAGATAGCATAGATCTCATTTCATCAAAAAATACGTCAGCATTATCACCGAACTCTGTGTGTAATGCAGACGCAGCAGCTTTTACGTCACCGTTTGTTAATGCTGTAATTACAACACTTTCCACAGTTTCAGCCATTAACTCTTCATTGATGATTTTTTGTAATTGTTTCTTTGTAATTTTCATTATTAATCCATATAATGCCTGTAGCCGATTGTGTCCAAAAATTCCTTCACAACCTCAAGCACTCCTTCAACAGCCATCTCCTCAGCTTCCGCCTCTGGAACACCTTCTTCGGTTGTAATATCAATAACGGCATTGTCATACAACTTACGCAATAATCCAGTTATCCTGTTGGCTGCGGCATCATCAAGATGTAAACCTCTAGCGCGTTCGCCTGGCGACATTTCCGCAAGAATTCTTGCCTTCTCTTCCTGAATAATTTTTTGCAATTGTTTCTTTGTTAGTTTCATTTCCCGCCGCCTTTGCTATATCCTAAATTATATTCTTGTTCTATTTCAGCCGTTTCAAATTCAGTAACCCTGGGCTCATTATTTGCTGCATGTTCAAAACCTGCCATATATGCCTCATATTTAGGATCATCACCAGGAGGTTCTGAATATTCACCAGGATCCATCTCCTGTGGCAACGCGACCGGAGCAATCTCTTTTAACACATGCTGTAACTCTTCTTGAATAATTCTTTTAAGCTTTAGTTTTGTAATTTTCATGTTATTTACCACCCCACCAACCATCAACAAAATTTTTGGCGTCATCCAGAAACTTATCTATGGTTTTAACCTTTTCGTATTCTTCGGCTGCAACGCGATCCATATCATCATCCATTTCTTTTACGCGAGATTTAATGGTATCCCATAAATCTTCCAGGCCACCCTTGGTTGTTTGGGGTGGCGAACCCTTGGGATTATCAGGAGGCGAGGTAAAGGCATCACCATCACCAACTCGTTCATTTAATACGAATTCTAATTCTTCTTTAATGATTTGTTTAAGTTTTGACTTTGTTAGTTTCATCACTATCCCTATTTAATAACTTCCTAGTATTTCTAAATATTACGTATATACCAAATTATATTGCTTTTTGTTCCTAAAGTTCACCATGGATAGGATTATATTTTGAAAGTGGGTTATCCCTTAAGTATAGATGCTTTAGCATCTGCACTTGGGATCACACATACAGCATAAAAAATGTGTGTGACGAAAGCCGGCATTAAATAATATTATACACCCCTCCATGTCTTCTGAAAGCTTTTCTTCAAAGATGCTTTTTTATATGTTTCAGGAGAATATGCCTGAGCTTTAGAAACATAAGATGATTTACCGTACTGACCAACTAAATCCTTTAACTGTTCAAATGTAACCCCAGCCGATTCAGCCTGTGCATACTCAGCTTGTGTTGATTCGCCTGATCCCTCTTTGTCTAAAATTTTTGCAATTAACTGTGCAAGTTGTTTTTGTTGTTGGGGATCTGAGACCGTCGGTGCAGTTCGCCTTAATGTTACCTGTATTACACCTGGTTGTATTTGCTCTGGTATTAATTCAAATGATTCACGTACAAATTTATGAATTACTGCAAGTGTATATTGTTCTTCAATAATGCTTCTAAGGTAATTTCTTTTTGTTTTTACTTCTTTACCTTCAAACTTAATGTCTGCCCTAATTTTATGACCAGCAATAGCCATAGGCAATGTTAGTTTTGCACTTTTATCACCTGCTATCCTATTTTTTAATATAGCCTTTATAAATGATTTTAAATCCTGGCCTTCGGCTTCTGCTGTTACCGAAACTCTTTGTGCAATTTGGTCAAGTTCAAATTCCATTTGTTTAGAAGGTAATTCACGTAACTTCTCTATTTCAAACTCCTTGATCTGAGAGCCTTTAGGAATTTTTTTAACATCCTCCCTACTACTTGCAGTCACGGCAAACTTTTTACCTGATAACAAGTAACCAACATCTTCTGCAATTAAGATATACCAATTATAACCAACGTTTGATGCAGTAGGTAAACTACCAAAATCACTAGATTTTGTTTTTTTCACTTCCACAACAAACATGTTATTTTGTTTATCAAAATACAGAACATCGGGATTATATGGCAATTCATTAGCAATGGCCTGCCGAACCGGATCACCAGGGATATCTTTTTTCCAATATGCATCAATACCTGGTAATGCGTTAATTGCATCTACTATATTTTTTTCAACCGCATCGGGCGAAGCTGCCCATAGACCTGAAGTATCTAAAACGTCAAATGACATTTTGCCCAGTGTTATTTGCTTTGTCGGAAATGCACCCGCAATTTCACTAAATTTTAAAGAACTATTTGTCATAAATGCAAGTTTTTTTCTTATAGATGCAGCCTTGGTCTTTTTAACCTGTTCCCTTAAAAGAAGTCTCAACTGGGTCTTTGTCAATATCATAATATTATATTTTTAATACCTTGGTGGGGAATCTATTGGGGCGCCTCGCTCTTGTGGGATAACTACTGAACCATACCTAGGGTTATTTAGTGTTGCTTCTTTAAACCAAATTACCCTACCTTCATGTGTATTAAATGTATTTAGTGGTACAATAATCGTTGCACCTGTTGGGTGTGGCATTGGTTTTGTTCGACCATCACCGACATAGTCGCCCCATTCCTTTGCGCTGCCACCTTGGTTTGGTGGTGCAACAACATGATAATCAGGACCTAAGGTAGACTGTAATGTTACGGCATCCTGTTGTTCATATACATCATCCCTTGGCTCACCACCTCTTCGCCAGGCGCTACGATCAGCCCATACCACACTACCGGCTGCTTCTTGTAAAACATATTGCAATTCTTCTTTAATAATTCGCCTTAGTTTTGTTTTGGTCAGTTTCATTAATAATCTCCCTCATATCTTATCAATAATAATTATACCCATAGACACCATATATTTTAATTATTTAAATCATTTAATCTCTTATTTAAATCAAAAATTTTATCATCCAATAAGTCTATGCGTTTACGCATATCA
>Ga0080013_1002849_pt1 | contig 19381 bp, 11 predicted proteins | sample ETNvirenome_6_85_FD_69236 | JGI IMG/M metagenome (GOLD analysis project Ga0080013, IMG submission 69236) | Marine viral communities from the Pacific Ocean - ETNP_6_85 (SPADES assembly) (version 2) | ecosystem: Environmental > Aquatic > Marine > Oceanic | place: Pacific Ocean | collected 2013-06-19 | reverse complement strand
GATCAGGATTCAAGGCTGCAAGTTCCATGTCTAGGCGTTCCGCTTCACGGGCGACCTGATCTTCAATACGTTGAGGATCATTAGCCCATGCGGCTTTTGCCTGATCGAACTGATCGTCAGTCCATCCCAACTCATCCTTGACCTTCTGAATATCGTGTCCTGCCGGATTCTCAAATGCTCCTGCGCCTTCATACTGCTTACGGCCACTCCTATCGGTGTAATACATCCAATCTTCAGGTGTACCGGGTGGACCCTCCTGACGCATACCGCTACCAGTAAACGTAGGAGACTCATCAACAATCGCACCAAGATAATCATCAACAGCAATATGCGTACCTAACGCCTCATTCAAATCTTCATAAGACATACCGGGAAATGCTTCGGTATCGACACCCTCCATATCAAATCTGACCGTCGCATCCGCATCTCCCAATTCACGACCCAACAACTCACTAATAGCCTTATTCTCTTCAGAACCAAACCGGTGCAAAGGAGTACCCTCTGCAAACTCTCCGTGCGTAAAACGATCTTTCCGATACCACGACGGACCCTGTGGTCCACCGAATCCATCAAACGGCAACCACACACCCTCCATCTGACTATTAGTGCCGGTGGATCGGTAGAAAGGTTGAAGTGAACCATCTGCTTTTTGGACTACGACAAAAGGACGTTGAAGCGGTAGTCCTTCACCCATTGTTCCCTGAGTGCCCGGTCCTGCTGCTCCACCTATTTCTGAAATCTTCACCCCCTCCCCGATGTCGTGTGTAGGGGCAAGACGTTGATCACCTAAAAAAGTAGACGATTGACGCGCACCGGCAGGTGTACCGGGTGGACCCGGCTGTCGTGCACGTTGCTGCCATTCATCACGTATCGGCATCCTCGGTGTATGTGGAATACGATTACGCAGTTCTCTTCTTATCGTGTCACCTAATACCTTGTCCCCCACTTGATTACGGCCCTGTGCATAGAATCCGCGTGCCAAAGCAATACGCAACGGCCTGACAACTGCTCCACCAGTACCCAACGTAGCAATGTCAAGCAGATCCAAAGAAAACCACAAGGCATCCTGCCAATTGTGGACACCAAGAACACGGTTCATCTGATCCCCGTAGGGATTCGGCCCGTAACCTTCTAGACGACGATCCGACGCATGAATCATCCAATCCTTTGCACTAGCAAGATATTCCTGCGCGTCATCGGTTCGACCAAGCATCGCTGATCCGGCAGCACTAAGAACCTTCCATGTCCCAACAGCCAAATCGATTCCCTTTTCAACCGGGTTCCACGAACTAGCCATGTGCGCCGCGTCATACTGGTTGGTCATTGGACCAGCAAGACTCCAAGCCCAATCAATACCCGCCTGCCCGTCACTAAGGGTAAGTGTCTGAGTTAAATCGTCATAAGACATATTGGCGTTCTGCTGCAACCATTGATCAACATGCGGCTGCATGTGTTCCTGAGGAATATCAAAATGATTCTCGTATGAAGCCTGCTCCATCGCAGCCGACTTGCCGTACCTCACAGCAGTAGCAAGCATGTCAGTTAACATCTCTTGCCGCTTCTTCTTTAACTCCTCCTGCTCTTTTGTAAGAAGATGCAAACGACTTGGCGAACTGGTATTCTTCGCAGCCAACGCAGCGGCCTCCGCATAACCGGGAGAAGTTACATCAGAAAGATTTGCTAAGTCCGTCATTCTGAAAGTTCTTCTTCAGAAGACTCCGCGAAACTACCCCTAACGACATCCCACAACTGACTAGCCACATCAAGACTGGGATCAATCTTCGTCGGCTTCAACGGCAAAACAATAAACGGAAGATCCTCATGCAAACTCTTCAAACCCTGCGTCGCCAACCAACGAGGAATATCCTTCTCAGGCATCTTCGGAGGCTCAATCAACCTGATCTGTTCCGCAATATTAGGATCATTGACAACATTGGCATACACAGAATCAGGGCCATGCTTCCCAGCCAACCGCTTCAACGCCTGCCGGATCTGATCAGGATTAGACATTACGTGTCCTCAAATAGCCGGGGCTAGACGCCACACGATTCAACTCGTTGACAATCTCCCGATAGTTATAACCCGCAATCCCGCCACCAATACCCGCCGAATCCACATAATCATCAGCAACCCGCTGCGCCGTGTTATCCGGCTGAAATATTGCTTGCTGAGTATTCGTCAACGCCCGCGACGACATCTCAATCAATTCACGTTGAGTAAAGTTACGGGTCATACCACGCGAAGAACCAATAGTATGCGTATACACATTCAACGCATTCACAAGATCATTCACATCCATACCCATAATGTCCTGTGCGCTACCCTCGTCACTAAGAAACTTCAACAAAGCAGCAACAGCGACATCCTGCTGCGCCTCGTTCACATCACGATTCTGCAAACCGGGATCATAGTTACGGCGCTGCGAACCACCAGCCTCCAACAACCGACGCTCATCCTCGGAAACAGCACCAACCATTGATGCGTAATCATAAAACTTTTCGGTTCGACCATCACCAATCATCAGCATCGATCCCCAATCATCGACACCATAGAACTCTCGTAACATATTCTCAGCCAATAACCGTTCCCTACGAGAACCACCCTGACCAAACAATTCTTCGCTCTGGCTTGGACTCAACTTCCCAAGTTCACGCGTCAAACCATGCTTCAACTGTTCTACCGCACCCGTTGGCAAATAACGACCAGTCGCAGTCAAATAGGTTTCAACACGCTTTTGAGCCTGACCGACAACTTGATCCTTCAAAACCTTGTCATCTGTAGTTTTCGGTTGCGTGTATGCAGCCCGTTGAGCAATCACTGAATCTAGAACACGGTCAGCACGAGGCGTACCATCCTTAGTAATTTCTATACCTTCTTTTTGAAGCACCGAACCCATATTGAATACTTCAACCTGCCATTGATGTGCCGCCGCCAAAGTAGGTGGCACACCGGTACTGTCATTGGTGAGTTGACCCCAAACTTCAGGGGGACGAGTCAGGTAACCCCACGAATACAATTCCTGCTGCCACATAACCAACTGTTCGGGCCGCGCATTTTCCAAAAATGGTAGAAGATTCAAATGCCCGATCTTTCCTCCAGAAGTCAGATCGTTCAAACTTTCGATAGTTCCATGTGCTGTCCCATCGAATGTCGTGATGATACCAATCGCGCTACCATCAGCATTATTGGGTAGCAACGCCATGTTGGGGCTTGTTGCTGCAATCTGATCGACGTAATCGTTGGCTGCGTCTTCTACTGATAGCCCGCCTCTACGTCCATGATCCGCAGCCACAGCATTTTTGATAGCGTCAACACTGTCAGCATTCTGAATAAAGTAATTTACTACAACTTCACGATGGTCTTCATTTCTCAAATCGTACAGTTTCATAGCACCAAGAACAGTTTCTTGTTCTTTCAAAGCATCATACAAAGATTGGCCGTTGGCAATCAACCTGATACCTTTTTTGCCTACCCAGTTTGTCATCTTGTCAAACGCTGCTTGTTCACTAATATCCTTATAGATAATCTGTTTCAATATATTAGGATCACCTTCTACCGCCTCAAGCAATTGCTCACTTGGCATATCTGATGTATCAAGAATGCCTTGCTGTTCACGGTATGCATCTAGATTGGTGCTTTCTTCTGGAAGATCTGGTGATTCATCAGAACCCAAATACTGTACTCCCTCGTAAGCACCTACAGCAGCAGCAGTAGCGCCCATTGCAGAAGTAGCAGGACCAAAGCGTAGACTTGCGGAAGCGTGGTCAGCGATCATTCCGGGAGTTTGGAATCCCGGTGCCGGTGTTCCTAGACCACTAGTAGTACGCCCAGAAGAAGGATTAGGTCTAAACCGACCACGAGCATCCCTGAACGGAGGACCACCTCCCACCCCCGGTATTGGACGACCGGGGGCAGCCCGCGCTACATCTCCGACCTCATCCGCACTTCCTATTAATCTGTCCAACCATTTGAATCCTTTTCCTACCAAGTTTTTTCCCCATTTAAGAGGATTTTTCGCCAAGCCAAATGCCGGAACAGGTATCCCCCAAATTGTCAGAGGCATCATTGCTTCTACACCGATATCAAACGGATCAGATGACGGCACATTGCCTTTCGTCACCAAAGACACGTAATCTCTGTAACCAGTCTGATGTACTGAAGGCAGATTCAAAAAGAATCCTTCCAGTTCCTCAGTAGACATCTCCGACATATCGATGGGAAAACCCTGCAACCTGAAATACTCTTCGGTAGCGTCCTCTACCGACTTCAGATACTCAATCTCTTCTTCTTCGGTCATCACGCCGCCCTCGTCAAAGCCGGTACATCAATCAACCCAGCCTCATACTTGGCGAGCCAACTGTCTGTAACCATAGGTAAGAAAACACTATAATACAATTCGTTCAACCACGGCTTCCCACGCACAAATTGTTGCAACAAACGCCAATACCGCTCCTTGATCTTATTGCGGTTACCCTGCACAGTCGAAGACTGCTGACCAGTCAAATTAGACAATTCGTCATCGAACGCGACAATAGCCGTCATCATCGCCAACACATCTTCACCACGTTCACTATCAGGAATCAGATTAGGTACAGAAATAAGTTGCCGCATCTCCTTCAATGTTTCATCACGACGATCCTGAGAAGTACCAGTCGTAATACGATGAGCGAACACCGGATGCTGTCTCTGGAAATCATTAAACCAAGCCTTGTACTGGCGATCAATCATCGTCGTATCTAGATCAGCGGCACGCATAGCATACTTTTCTGTTTGATAGGCAACCCGCGCCCTATGGTAAATAGGATAAGCGACGTTGTAATACAATATTTCCAAGAACTCTTCGCTGGTTCTTTCAGCAGACAACCCCATGTTCAACTGGCGTTGCTTCGCCTCTGCAACATATTCGTCATCTTCAACATCAAACTTGCGTGGCATGAAGAACGCTGAAGCCATCGGGAAATTCTGAATAAACTCCTCGTTACCCGCAAGCCACACGTTTGCTTCCTGCGTAGATTCCAACACCGCATACGGAACCTTTGAAGTTCGACCGGCACGGAACGGCGAGAACTCCATCGGATTGAATTCGCCTTCACGAGTCTGAATGTTCTTCATCCAAATGCTGTAAGCCTCTTCATACGGAACACCCGCATCGATAAGAGACTGGAATTCCTCATTCCATTCCCAATTCTCATGCAACATTAAATCAGCCATACTGCCTGTCGCCGGTCCAAAGAACCACGACAAACCCTGAAGCACCTGATACTGCATAGCCATAGAGTTGACACGATCCAAGAACTGTTCCTCAAACAACGCTGGATTCGACGCACTCGCAATATCTTGCTCTGAAGGAATCATGTCGTTCATAGCCATGAACCGCATCACATCCATCTTTGCCTTCGTTCGCGCAGCCCCACCATCAAAGCCAGCCAAACCGATAGGGCGAGCAATAATCGCTGGCATGACTGAAGACCAAATCGTTTCAACCAACGAACCCATCTGATCTTGAGTATTCAGAATTCGGCCACCAATAAGATTAGGTTTAAACATCTGCCGCAGCCCAGCATCCCTACCTGCTGCCCAGTTCATCGGCACCGCCAATATCGGGCCAACACCCGGTCGGCCTATCTGTTCCAGATCGTAACCGGGAACAACATTGATGTTCATAGCGATACCGCTGGCTGCCGGTCGTACAACCGTTTCTATCAACCCGCCAAAGATCTTGTTGACAATCGGGAAATCTTCAGCAATATCAAGAACGAACTGTGCGCCTACTTCAGTACCGGGAATAATGAGTTTCTTTTCTCCGAATTGATCTTCTTGAACAATTCCAGCATTGACGCCAGCGTTCATTGTCAAATGCAGATTACGAAGCATCAACGGATTGTGATTGAGGCTTCTCCCCAACCTTCGTAGAAACTGGTCTTCTGCAAACCAGAACGGAAGAGCAGTACCAACTATTGCTTGGAACTGTGACCGGATACGATGATCGTCAATGTATGCGCTAGTCAACGTCATAGCGCGCTGTAGTGCTACCCGACGATGTGCTTCAAACTTGTTCTTGGAACGAAGCGCCCAATCAAAGAACTCGTTGATAGCAGCCGGATTTTCTCTCCCAGCGATTCTTTCCAACGCAACCCACAGATTCTTTTGATCGCCAGACAGATTTCCCTCGTTTAAAACTTCTCTTACAAAGTTCCGAAAAGTACCGGGATTGCGAGATTCGATAGCGAACCCAACCTTGGAAATGAATTCGTCAGGACTCGCATGTGCGTGCTGCCAATCCGATTCAATAAACCCGATCAGATCATCAAAGACAAGTTGACCATCATCGTATGTCGCACCCGGCAACTTATCGATATTCTTGTACGCATCTGGCGCATGATCATAGATACGCCGCACTCCACGGGTCTGATCAACAGCAGTCAACAGATAGTGTTGGAACAACGGCTCTCTTACCATCGCTCCAATCATCGGGTTGACAACGCCATCGAACCAGTTGCGAAGAAGCGTGTTCCAACCAGAACTAATCTTTTCTCCAAGTTTGCCACCTTCTTCGGTGACTGGCAAAAAGGCAAGCAACCGGTCAGGTGCCTTATCCCACCATTGCCCCCTATTAGCATGTTCATGGATTAGTTCATTACTTATATCTTTGGTACGCATCCCAGTTCTGGTTCTGGTTGCGTCAGCCAAACGCACCTCCCTTATCCAAGGATGAAATATTTCAGTAGCCTGTCCTTCTCTTGTGCGGATACCAGAAGTCAACAACTCGTCTATTTCAACAGCGTTGATGAGAGCAAGTTCTTCAGCAGCGTTATGCAGGTCATTGTGTAGAACAATCTGTTCATCAATTGTTACCCACTTCTCATCATCAAACCATGAATGAGAACGCTCGTCGCCGTCACGTAGAACAGCCGTTCGACCATCATCTTTATGGCGGTAAACCTTTACCCTGCGTGTCGTCGGTTCACCATTCAATATCCTGACCGGCATCAACCCGTCAGGTCGCGGCATGAGCATTTCGCCAGCCATACCAAACGAAGTTTCATACTTCAAACCATGCGGCAAATCTGTAGCATTCAAGACTCCACGATCACCCAAACCATAGAAGTTGTTGGCATAATCGAATGGCACAGTTGCAAGATCTTCATGGTTCGTAGTCGAAGAAACACCGGCCCTTACCTGAGTGATCGACGGGCCATTGAGTTTCGAACGACCGGCCTTTGCAGCCCCCGGCTGATTGAACAAGAATTCGCTGTTCACATCGATAGCGCCGATTCGTCCCCGTTCAGAAAACGCAGCCAGCCCCTTTGGTTGCAGGAAGTCATGTACGGCTCTGGAAACGGCAGCAGCCACACCATCATTCGTGCTGACAGACAACAACGGAAAGTCTGTACGTCCTGCATCCGACCAAGAAGCACCGAGTATCTGGTAGAAACTCGCTGTGCTGTGTGGGCTATCAGGTCGCAGACCCGGCTGTAGCAGCAACGCAACCTTGCGTGCATCATCTTCAGTTTTACCAATCGTTGCAAATTCTCGTGTTAGAACACGAATGAAGTCTTCTGCGAATTGGCCGCGCCCACCAGAAAGCGTAGTCACAAGCGCATCTAGTTGCGACAATGAAATCATTGGAACGAACAATCGGGTTGCTCCCGGCGGCAAAGGCTCAGTAATACCACCTAAAGCATCAAACCCGACATTGGAACGATGCGTTGAACGAATCAACTGTTGACCCATCGGAGTCAACATTTCATTGACGAACGCCTGCTTTGCCTGCTGTCTGACAAGCGCCCAGTTGTTACTCAATTTAGATATATCGATATCGTTGAAAAGGAACATGATGATATTCGGATTTTGTCCAACACCCGGTGAGGGTTCAAAGAATTTTCTAAACGCAGGTTGTAGTTCTTCTGGCGCACGTTCTATAAATTCTTCAATCACAGCGATCTTCATGGCTAGATCATCAGCCTGACTTTCAGTAGCGATCCGTGCCGCATTTGGAATATCCATAGCATCTTCCAGCCTCCTCATCACCCCCTCATACCGAGGCTTACGTAGAAAGTTCAATACAACCGCAGAAGCAAATTCGTTATCGGCAACAGGCAAACCAAGTGCAGTAGCGAACTCTTGGAATACAATTTCCTGCTGAGGTGACACGTAATGAACAACTTCATCCAAATATTTGATATGGGCTGGATTCTCAGCCATGTAACTCAAATGCTGAGTAACCGCGATACTCTTATCGCTCGCATACATATCGCTACCCGGCTTGGTAGATACCCATTCTGGTACCGCTGCACCATAATTCATCGGAAGTTTCAAAGTTGGATTCGTAACAGCACCAAACCCTGACTGCTGCAATACCGAATCCACATTGTTCTTAGAGAAATTCAGATAGTTGTCAAACGTACCGAGAATATCTCTCATCTGAGAATCAAGAATCGTAGGATCAGTCAACGCCATTGCATAGACAGCAGCCCGCTCATCATGTCGGGTATCCCTCAAAACGGTTTTGCCAATCCATTTGGCAATACCCTGCTTCGTCGGGATACCTAAAGCCATTCCAGTTTCATGAATCATCTTGCTCAACTTTGCAGCATGGGCATCTGCCAATTCAAACATTGCACGAGAATGACCACCAATGATGCTTTGATTAACTTTTGACTTGATCTGTTCCCGTGTGTTGTCGAACAACATCATGCGCTGTTCGTCGCTGACGTAACGCCAATCAGGGTTCTTCTTTATAGACTGCTGCAACGCTTCACGAGTAATCGCGTAGTCCCCGTATCCAGCGATTTCATTGAACGACCGCCACAAACGAGAGAACGGACGCCAAACAAGCGGCAGCCGTTCCTCTGGTGAAAGAGTCTTTAACATCTTTCGCCCGTACTCATCCCATATAACATGCTGACCCATCGAAACACGGGCAGCCTTATAGTTTGCCCAGTTTCGTGGACCCTCACGCAGCCACCACGACATCATTTCTTCGCCACCATTACGGGCGACATATCCTAGACGTAGAAGAACAGCAGGACGCCAAGCACGAGCAAGAGCCTTATCAATCTGCGGTAACCACATACCCCATCCAATAGTCCTATAGAACCCCATGTAACGGGTCAACGCACCAAGTTCCCGATAGTTCGGAATCACATTCGCAATTGCGAATTGTGCCTGATGATGAACACCGGGAATAACCGCCCGATGAACATTCGTACCACGCACCCCAACGACATCATCCGCAATGTTCGCGTACCGTTGATGACCATACCGTATGAACCGTTCAATGAATTCCTGTACGTCACGGCCACCGTGGACAAGAGCGCCACTTCGACCAATGAAATCTAGAAAGAATTCGTTCTGGACAAGCCACCGTTCAGACTCATTCCCCATGACAAACGTGCGAATATACTGGTCGATCTTTGTTCGAGACATTCCAGAAAGAATCCCCATATCGGCAAGAGCAGTAAATTCTCTGATCGCCGTATCGGGGTCCATCACATCCAAAATATTTGTACGCGGCAAATACGTCGTAAGTTTCTCAGCGAACTTTGCTGGATAATAGGCAGCAGCCGCAGCCCCAGCCCCAATCACTCCACGCAATTCCATTCCGGTAATCTCAGCGTTGACGCTACCCGGCTTGTGTATCTGCTTTCTGTAATAGTTCTTTGCGGCCTGCCGTGCGCCACCAAACAATCCCTTAAACGGAAAGTGTTCCATGACGAGTTCACCATCAATGTTGCGGTAGCCGTTTGCTTGGTACCAATGCAACAACTCTGACAACTGGCCGTCTTCCAGAATTATCTGCGCCGCATCTTTCTGGTACACATCGCGGGCTTTGTTTATCTCAGTGAAGTCTGCAACCTTCAAACCAAACTGGCCTGCCTGATCAGCGGTAAGGTTGCCATCAATAATGCTGCGTAGCCCCGGTTCATCAATAGTGCTACTCAATTGAATAGCGCCACTTTGGATGTCATCCCAAATGTGCTTATGCACATAGTTTGTTTGCTTCGCTAGAAACTGTGCAGTAAGTCGTGCCATATCGGCGCGGGCTTCTTCGGGGAATTTATCGAAGTCAAGCACCTTACGCATATACTCCTTGACTTTTATGCGTGGACGATTTGCGTTACCGATCTTCGGAATCCACATTGCTTCAGGATCGACACCACCCAACTTGGATGCCATCGCATTCCAACCTTCTTCTTCAGCGAGGAACTCCCAGAACCCTTCCTCGTTTTTCAACGTAGGAACAGGATCAATAATCTCATCCATCTTGCGTGCACTAGAAGGCGTACTCGTATTCGGAGTCTTCAAAATGATGTCGCCTGTTTGTTCATCGAACACGTACCATGTTTGACGCCTCGCCCGATGCCATTTCAACATATCCGGCAGAACAGCATTCAACGCAGGAAGATCACGCAACAACAAACCCAACTGATCTGCTGAACCAAACTCCTTCTTCAACGCATTCAATTCCGCATAGGTGATATCAGGATTGTCTCGCAGCACCTTCGCTGCAAAATCGTTAATCTCATCTATTTCCTTGAACGAATTATTGATTCGCTCAATAAGGCGATTGATCGCCCGCGCCTGCATCCTCACATTCATATTCATTCCAGCAACAGCCTTGAACCCGCCGCCCCCAATCCATTGCTTTACCTCATCGGCAGCATTGGTGGTTTCATCTGTAACAGAATTCTTAATTTGAAGATTACCCCACTTGCCGCCAGTATGGGCGTTCTCAGCAAGAGCGATACGACGCCACAAATCAATCGTATTACCATTCTGACCAGCCCTGATACCGGCACGACCAGCCTTTAGGATCTTTCCGTAAAACCCGCCGACCCAAGTCGTGGGATCTAACAGAATCTCAGCAGCCAGAGAACCCGTAACACCAATCACCGTTGCGGGCATAGTGCCGGGACGCACATCAAACGGAGTCGCACGATTCCAAGACCGCACAGACGCAGTAGCCAACGTCAACCGGCCACTCTCCAAAATATCCAACGCCTCGTCCATGTCTGGATCTGAAAGCGAAGACATCCATCGTGCAAAAGCATCAGTGGTTTCCTGCTGACCCCAACCCTGCGTCCTACCTACATCCTCAAAGAAATCGTAGACACCCTGCCCGCCATCACGAACAAAGATCTTCAACAAATCAGTTTGCTGTTCACCAATAAGAGCATTTGAATTCTCAAGCGCAGTCGCATAGAACGAACCGTCTTCCAACCGGCTCGCATCCCACGCTTCTTTCCACTTGTCAGGTCTGCTGAACATCGCAGCCATCGTCGTTGTGATACCAGCACTATCCAAACGAGGAGAAGCCAAACCCTGTTCAGCCATATAAGCCAAAGAACGCCCAGTACGGGTAGCGAACCGGGACGGCTTCATTACACCGTATTCCCACATATTTGATGCAACCGTTCCAATGCCGAAACCCATAGCCCTTACCGGAGCCATCCCGATCTTTATAGCAGTACCAAGCGGCCCCTTCCCCATGAAGTGTTCCTCTGGAAGCAAAGGAATATCCCAAGTAAAGATGCGTTCCAAAAGACCTTTAGGATCTTTTTCTTCCGGCATCTCATAGCCGGTGCTACGCAACAACTGTTGTGAGCGAGGTGCCAACGAAGTGAACTCTGCTGCCTGCAACTGTTTCGGCATCGCTTCAAACGACTGACGCATCCTGTTGAAATCAATTTGAGTAACACCACGAAGAGCCTGATCAACCATGTCTTCGTCAGACAACGAACTACTAGCAAGCGATACCAAAGTATCTGTCGCTACATCTAGATAATCTCTTGCCCCAGTATCCAACAACAATCGCATACGACGACCGTAATAATCGTCATCAAATGCTGTAGTAGGAACATCCCACATTCGAGACAATCCGCGAGAAAGCGGGTTTCTCTCCATTATTGACCTTCAAGTTGTGCAGCAGCATCAGCGATAAGTGGATCACCTGTCGCATCAGCCCAACCCCGAAGCATGTTCGCTGTTCTTTGCTGGACTGTAAGAGGCTGAACCATTTGTGGTGTCGGAATGTTCTGACCGGGAGCCAACAGCGGCGTGACCTGTGGTTTGAAATCTTGTGCCTGTTCCATCGGCAACGGAGCAGAACCCCCCGCCATCTGATTATCGGGCATCCGATTATCTGGCAATGGAACATCTCGTTGCGCCTCAATGTTGTCACTGACCTCACCGTAAGCGGCACCCGCTTCCATGCTCGCAGTCTCAGGCGACAAAGTTTTCTTGGCGCGCGGCATCAGCCAGTCCTCAATGCGGCAACAAGTTGCTCTGCCGCAGCAGGCGAGAACTCGTTGCTAGGTGGCGCTCCCTGCTGAACCGCAGCCTCAGGACCACCAGCCAAACCAAGAGCCTGCTCAGGGGCCATCATCTGGCCCTCTTCAGGAGTCGGAGCCATAGCAGCCTGCTCCTTACGGATCTCCTCGTCAGCCTTTTCAATTGCGCCAAAGATATCCAAGCCCTTCTTGCGATGCTTCTCAATCTTAGCGACATACACCACCGGCAACTGACCAGACAGAGCCTGCTGCTGGATTGAAGCCAAGACCGCTTCTTCCAACTGCTCCTCATCTACCCTGCGCCCTTCCATCTCAGGATCGTCAATGAACGGATGCTTGGTACGGAAGGTACGTAGACTGATGCCCTTCATTCCAAGCAACTGTCCCAACTGGATAGTGGTTGCCTGAATGTCCGCGCCGGGAATCGAATGCGAAACCACATTGTCGTAGGTTTCAAAGTGTTCGCTCGGAGTGAACTCCACCTGCGACGAATCACCCGCATAGCCGGTGAACATGGAGAACTTCTTGTTACCGAAGTAGCCGTCGTAGGTAGCAAAGATCGATTCGTTCAGATATGGAAGGTAAGCCTCCATAATCTCTTGCATTTCCTGAATACGCGGGTCCAGAGCGGCACCCATGAGCGAGTCGATACCGCGTCCGGTACGCAAAGCCCCGTATGTTTCACCACCAATTTGAGGTACTGTTCCGGTAGAGATCCGTGCATTACGTTCCAATCGGTCGATTGCAATGTTCGTAGACGGGTCAGGTGACGAACGCAACTCTCCGATCTGTTCAGCATCAAGCAGGATATTTACCTGCCCCTCGCGGCCATCTTTCCACTCGCCGCCGACAATCATCGGTACCTGACCCGACCGACCAATAATATACCGGTCAGGGAAGATCGCCTTCTCTGTCGCCATAATATCCAACGCCATCATCTTCGACATCAAATCCACGATGCCGACGACATTGGAAACCGATGATGCGATCTTGTCCAACGTGACACGCCCCGGCGTAATCACACACGGGACACCAGCCCTGTTGATGGAACGAGACAATTCAATCGTTGTCGAATGGTACGGATAGGACTGGTTGTAATGGTTATATCTTGGACCCATGATCCCGATGACCATGTGTTCTGCATCAACCCACTCAACGATGTCCCACAGTTCCTGCCGCGCCCTGTCGTCAGTTTCGACAGGCCCACCGTTCTCTGAGCGTGCAGCCGGATAGCGGGCACGCAGCCAGTCACCAGACTTACCGTGGACAAAAGCACAATTTGACGGCGGGTCATAATCCTCGTATGTTTTCGGTTCTGGGTAGACGCCAAGTGGATCACGAATATCGATCCTTGGGACACCCCTTTCAAAGTCGGGAGACACCACAAGACAGGAGGTGGCGTACCCGGCGAGATGCCGGTACGCGCGACGCATCTTGATCTTGTAACGCGACTGGTACCACGTAGCAGCCAACGCCCTACGCCTGATGTCTGCGTACTCCCTAGAACGAACACCCCGTTCCTTGCTGCCGTCGATTGCAGGGCAACCAATGAACGGCATCACTGAAGCAGCGCGCTGTGCAACCGCATCAATATTCTCTGAAATCAACGCTGGAGTCAGCGGAGGAAGAACCGGTTCGTCGTCCATTGAAGGAATCGGAATAACATAATCGCCGTTATACCGATCCTTTACATCCAACATCTTTGCCAACAAAGGAGATTGAACGTCTTGTCTTTGCCTGACAATCCCGACGATCTCATCAAAGGTATACATCAAAACACCTTACTAGAAGACAGAGATGCCTTCCACGGTAGTCCTTTAAAGTTAAATTGTGAAGAGTCAACGTCAAAAGATTGTTTCCTTTGACGCCAAAGTATCCAGATAAACCACAAAGCCATGACCTGATCCTGCCGAAGACGAGTACCACGCTTCAACGGACGCCACGCCTTCAACTGGCGAATCAACTGGTCAACCATATGCCTAGTGGACTTGTCGTCCGCATACGGAATATCGATCTCGCCGCGCATGAACGACAACGCCATCGATGGTACACCAATCGTTTCGTTGTACTTGTTGACACCAGTGAGATGCTCACGCACACGAAACCCGTATTGCTGGGTCATCTCAATCAACCGTTCGTCACGAGACAAACCCTTCTGGAATACCATCGCTTCGATTACGACATCTGAAACGCTGGCACCATTCCTCATACACTGGAGAACAGCGTCTTCTACGACACCGAGGATCTGCTCGTTGCGGGTCAGACCAGTGTCTTCCCGAACGAAAAGAATCTTAAGTTTTCCCTCGTGCGGCGTAGCAGCCACAACACAATTATTGGAACCGAGAGCAGGGTCAAGCCCAATATAGATCGAACAGTTTTTCGGTGGTTCATGGTTAACGGACCTCAAAGGATTCAAACACTTCTGGATAGAGTCATCGGTAAATGTCGCAGACATGGACGATGATGGTTCCTGCATGTAGTTCCGTGACCAAGCATCTTCACCCACCTTGCGGCGAATGCGATCCAATTTCTCCATCGAAAACATTTCAGGCCACAACGGTTCAGGCTCACCCTGCTTATTCGTAATGATCGCAGGGAACTTGATGACCTGCAAAAGATCGCTATCGATCTCTTCCATCACCCGTTCATAAAAGTCGTCTTCACCGACACGAGTCCCATTGATAGTAGTGCGCCCATTCTCGCCGGGACGAGTCAACCAATCCTGACGAAACACCTCAAACATCTGTTCAGTCAAATTGAGAGAAACACGAGACTGGATATCATCAATATGTAGATGATCGGTACGGGTACCAGCGATCTTTGACCGCCAACCCAACCCAACCATCGAATAATCACGCTCATCGTGCCGCTGCTTCTTGAACACATCGAAGTAGTCGGCCCCCCAAGACTGTGCAGTCTTACGACCAGACTGATTCTGGGGTACGAAAGGCCCAAACTTGGCTACATACCGGGGATACGGGCCATGTGGTTCCATACGAGAACGAATACGACCAAGGATCTTGCGGGCCATATCCTGCCCCTCAGACCCCACGGTGATACGGAACTCAGGGTTCGTAGCGAGTTTGTAACAGAAATAGTCTTCGGCTAGGGTCGTTTTTCCATGCTCAGGAGGCCACAGAATCACCGTGAGGTTGCCGGGAGGCGTGTTCTCGTAGGCATCAATTGCCTGTATGTGGAACCAAGGCGACATATGGTCAAAGAACTGGCCCCTGAACGACGCAAACGAGCCATCCCACGGGTTATCTCCACGTTGAAGGGCTTCATGGCGTACAGCATCAGCGCGTTCCGCAAAATCAGGGATACGTTGACGCCATTTATCGTACGCTGACCGTGTGACACCAGCGATACGGCACGCTGCTTCGATCTTTCCATGCTCGCGCAACCCCTCCATGAACAGGGCGCGTGTGGATTCGCCCTTATCCTTGGCGGCGTTGCCTTGATTCACGAGTGATCAAATACTGATTTGGCTACTTCAAGTTCAATAGTTTCAGATGCAATTACTACATCATCACTAGCAACCTTGACCGTATGGGTACCGATCTGATCCAGATCAACATCGACATAGTAGATGCCGGTACCGCTACCACCTTGAACGGTTAACGACGTATCGGTCCCGTCGGGCTTACGTTGCGTACTGGTAGAGGTAGTAGCCGTAGCGGTTCCTGCGGTCTTGAAGGTTGCGGTAACCCTTACCCGGTCACCCTTGTCGTAAGTAGCCATTACACACCTACCAGTAGTTCAAGCGTATGTTGCTGTTCTTCGTTATTTGACGATCCTGTTACGTTTGTAACAGAAAGGACAAGTTCTGGCTGCGGAACTTTGCGGATGAGGGACGCGAGAACGACAGTAGCGGTACCCGTAATCGCCCCTGCGATAGACGCTATTTCGATAACATCAGCCGTAACAGTGGCGGTACCCGTGATAGCAGCCGTTATCGGCCTCTCACGCACAATCGCAGCCGCAACAGTACCAGTACCGGTGATATCCCCAGCGATAGACGCTTCTTCGGTGATCGCAGCAACAACCGTAGCGGTACCGGTAATATCACCAGCAATTGACGCTACCTCTACAATCGCAGCCGTAACAGTTGCCGTGCCGGTAATCGCACCGGCAATAGACGCAACCTCAACGATGTTGGCTGTAACCGTCGCCGTACCGGTGATCGCCGCCGTGAGAGCATGACTCTTGACACCCTGATAGGTGTAGTCCGCTACCCGATAGTCAATCCCTGACTGGCGATAGTCAATCATTGGCTATGAAAGCGAGGCTAAATAAGTCTCCCAATCAGCCACGACCTCATCAGTCCAAGTCGCATTCGCAACAGCAATCACCCGTGCTTCTTGACCGGAAGTGTCGTCGCCGGGAGCCAGAACCTGACGGTGAAATGTACGGCTCAACTCAACGCCATCTTCAGAGATACAAGTTGCCGTTCGCACACCAACCTGCCCCCGTTCTAGAACCTCGATTTTGTCAACAATGACAGATTTGGTAAGTGCCATGATTTCTCCTAGGCGGTAGCGATGTACGAACCGGAAATGAGGAAGTAGGAGCCAGAGTCCACGTCGTCGGCGAGGGTGGCGTCCTCAGCGGTACCACCGGCCCCAGCGTTCATGTCCATGAACGTCCCGCCGGGGTGGAGTTTCGTGAGAATGCCACTCTTGGCGTTGGCTAGGTTGACGACGGTGCCCATATTGTTTCCCATGTCGGGGCCTTCGGACACCGAACCGGTCGAAGTGAACGGAAGACCGCCAACCCGAAGGGTTCCGGTCGGTGAGGACACCGACGACACCTCAAAATGTCCTTGGATGTGGACGACCTTGCCGACCTTCGTGTAGGAGCCGAGGTCATTGCCGGTGTCAACGGTGATGGAACCAGACCCTGAGCAGGTCAGGGCGCACGTCCACGTCCCCTCCTCATAGTCATCCAAAACATTCGCATCGGAACTGTTGAGTCCGTCCAGTTTCAGGCCGCCACCCGAAGTGGTCAGTTGCAGGGTCGTACCGTCATATGTGGCGGTCGATTCTGAAACTACGGAAGAACTAGAACCGTAAGTCGCCAAACCATTCGCCGTGGAACCCGACCAAGAAACACCCGCCGGTACAGCCTCCCACGCAGTAGTACCATCAGACTGCCTAGTCATCACCTGACCATCAGAAGCGTCAGCAGCGTTGGAAGTACCCGTACCAAGTTTGGTTTCCAACGCGATAATCGCACCGGAATGATTCGTATGAACTACGTCGTGCTCGTACCCGCTCGCGTCAAGGTCCGTGGTTGAACTAGGTGAAGGCTGCTGAGTGGAACTGTCAAGCGCGCCGGGATACGCGGTAGCCATTACTTACGACCCCTTCTCGTACTCGGTTTTCTCGGTTTCTTCGGCAACGGGTACGGCAACGGCGACAGCCCCGGCTTTGGCCGAGGACGGCGTGGAAAGGGCAAAATCGGCTTCGGCCTCTTCGGCATCTCGGCCACCCGCTTCTTGAAAGCGTCCGACCTAGTAGCAGCCCGTCGCTGACCGGGATCAAGAGTATGACCCGACGGTGGTCGATACTTTTTCTCAACCCACGGATATTTCTCCGTCCAATCGCGCTTCTTAGCCATCAGGCGAGCGTAATCGTCACAGCGCCAGCAGCAACACTAATAGTGTCACCAGCCAACACAGCCTTCGACGTAGTAACCGCCGTATGAAACAACAAATTACCCGAAGACGCCGCATCCCACACACCAATATGCGTCACCGTACAAGCAGGCATATTAGAAAAAGTTTCCGCATCCGTATTCGCCGTATTCCCACCCGTCGCATGAGCAGCATCAAACGCACACGCCTGACGGGCATACGACCCACCAGAACACTCAGCACCCGAACCCGCATCCGTCGGATCAGCAGTATGCAAAGCAAGATACACCGCCGAAGGCGCCCAATCAGCCGTGTTACGCAACACGTAATCCAGCACCTTCTTCTCCAAATAGTCAGACATCTCAGCCATAAGAAAAAGTTACCTTTCCGTAACACAACAAGGCTAGCAAAACAATACACACATGCTACCATCCACGCAACACCCGCAACGCACTAACACGGGCCACATAAAACGATAGTGCCGAACCCTAACTAGGTTACGTTCGCCCGTCAAAAGGGCAACTGCCCCCTGCACAAAAGCCAAGAGGCGCAGGGGCAGCACCCAACACAGTCGAAGGTGCAGGCCGAACCGTGCCTACAAACGGACGGAGGGACCCAAGGGGTGCCTATACCCAAACACATGGGTGTCCACACACCCCCAAACAAGCCAGACACATATATATAGAACCCCCCCTCCGGTACATCCACCCCTAGTGAACCGACTTCCCCTCCACGTTTGCTGGATCTTCCACCCCTCCTACTCCTGAACTGCTCAGCGATCCCCCCTCCACTGATCCGAACGCCCCACCGGGGCGTTCAAGAAGATCAGCGGAGCCTCTCGGGGGATCACTTCACAGTTTCTGCCACATGCCTACGGCATAGGCAAACAAACCCCGCCCCAAACCCCGCTTGCCTTCGGCAACCGCCGTCCTTCCGCAAGCCCCCCACACCTCACACGCCTGCTGTTTTGTTTGTGTTGTTGTGTGTGTTTGTTGGTGTGTTGTGTGTGTGGTTTGGGTTTGTGGGTCTTTGTGTGTGTGGGGCTTGTATGGGGTGCCTGTGTTCCTGCCTTTCCGCTCTTCGCCCTAACGATTCCTCGCAGGTGTGCGGGAATCGTTGGTCTCATCGCTGCTTTGGGACGCTCCTTCCCCTCCACTCAGGAGCGTCCCAATCGGCAGGTCGTCCCGCCGGGGGCGACGCGCTGGGGCGCTTTCGTTTCCATGTGTTCGGTGGGCACGAACTTCTGGATGTGCCATATGCCACGGCTGAGACAATCATCGCCGCCTGCGGCGTCTGTGATTCTCTAGGCCGTGCCATACCGCTCCGCTTGCCACACTACGAAGTCCTACCCGCTCTCTCACATGGACTCGCCTTGGCTCGGTGGCCGCAAGGGACCGGACAAACCGTGCGACCCGCTTGTCCTCTCATTCTGTTCGGAAACTTCAGCCCGATC
>Ga0080013_1002848_pt1 | contig 19385 bp, 26 predicted proteins | sample ETNvirenome_6_85_FD_69236 | JGI IMG/M metagenome (GOLD analysis project Ga0080013, IMG submission 69236) | Marine viral communities from the Pacific Ocean - ETNP_6_85 (SPADES assembly) (version 2) | ecosystem: Environmental > Aquatic > Marine > Oceanic | place: Pacific Ocean | collected 2013-06-19 | reverse complement strand
GACATTACATATCAGATTTACATAGTGTAGATGATAGGTATTCAGATATGGTGGCGGATACAATCGCAGATTTACTCTGGACAACTTGGGGAGACAAGTTATGAGAACAGCAAAATATTTTACAGCCACGTGGTGTGGTCCGTGTAAAGCATTTAAACCAGTTATGAACGAAGTAGCAGGAGAAGGTTATTCAATACAGTTTATTGATATAGACCAAAATAAAACTTTAGCTTCTCAATACGGAGTTCGTTCAGTACCGACTACGGTGATTGAAGAAAATGGAGTAGAAGTAGAAAGGTTTGTAGGGGCACTACCAAAAGAAACAGTTAAGAATAAATTGTCTTGACTTTTACATTAAAAATTCGTAAGATCTACCTTGTCTAAAAGAAAATCAATATCGTATAGCCAATTTTCACAATGGGATAAATGTCCTTGGATGTGGAAACTTTCATATGTGGATAGATTATCTACCTTTACTGATAATATACACACTTTATTTGGCACAAGTATGCACGAAGTTCTACAAGAATATTTGAGAGTGATGTACACTAAAAGTATTAAGGAGGCCGACCAACTTTATTTAGATGAAATGTTGGAAGATAGATTAAAGACAAACTTTTTAGAAATTGTAAAAGAAAATGGTGGGATAGAGTTTTGTACTAAAGATCAAATGGTAGAGTTTTATGCAGACGGAGTAAAAATAATAGATTTCTTTAAGAAGAAACGAAATATGTATTTCAGTAAGAGAGGGTACGAGTTACTTGGTATTGAAACGGAACTTGATTATGGTATGGATAAGAATATCAAATTTCGTGGATTTATTGATTTAATTATAAAAGATACCGTCAGAAACAGAATTAAGATTATTGATATAAAGACAGCAACACACGGATGGAATAAGTATCAGAAGGCAGATAAGAATAAAACAGACCAGTTATTATTATACAAACAGTTTTATTCTAAACAATTTGATGTACCATTGGATAGAATTGAAGTTGAATATTTTATAGTTAAAAGAAAATTATGGGAAAATACAGATTTTCCACAGAAAAGAGTACAAACATTTTCACCAGCAAATGGTAAACCATCTATAAATAAAGTAAATTTAAGACTTAAAAATTTTATAGATGATTGTTTTACAGACGATGGGGAATATAGAAATGACCATATTTATAATAAACTACCTTCAAAGAAAAATTGTAGGTGGTGTGATTTCAGAGATAAACCAGAGTTATGTGATAAGAATGGAGTAAGAGTATGAATGGAGCAATTTACGCATTAAGAATAAAACTTTCTGATTTTTTAAATGACCCGTTGGAACATTTAGTAGTAGATAAAATTAATGAGATTAATAATGTACGAACTTTTAAACTTCAGTTGTGGTATGATGACGGCGAAGTAACGGCAAAAGATTTAAAGTCATTTATAGAAAAGTATGAAAGTCTACTTCACTATAAAACTACAATACGACCAAATAGAGATAATGACCATGCCCAATTTACTTGGTATAATATTATTCATAAAGACGATAAAGATCTAAAATATCCTTGTAGATTTCAATATGAACATGAGAGTGGATGGAAACTTGGTGGGGCAATGAATGGATTAGAACAATTTAAATCATGTTTGGAGTTTGTTACTTCACCGAAACCATCCAGAGATGATAGACCACCAAAGAGAAAACAAAAACGAAATGATTATGAGGATTAAATAGAATGAAAAAAGTGGGTATAGTAGGTGCTCGTATATACACTAATAAACTTAAAGTTAAAGAGTTTGTCTTTAATTTAAAAGAGAAGTTTGGGGATGATGTTGAAGTGGTAAGTGGTGGACAACCAAAAGGGGCAGACGGATACGCAAAGAAATTTGCATTAGAGTTTGATATGAGATATGTAGAATTTCCACCAAGACATTATACTTATAACCAACACTGTATATTGGATAGAGATAATTACGGAAAATCATACCATGTAGTCAATTTTTTTGATAGAAACAAACAAATTGCTGAATATAGTGATTATTTAGTGGCATTCATACCAGAGGGATACAAATCAAACGGAACATTAGATACAATCGGTCATGCGGAAAAATTAAATAAAAAGATAGTGATTTTAGACTGATTTGATATTTATATATACATATATACGGAGAATATTATGAGAGGTGAAACAAAGCTCACTTCGGTTAAAATTATAAGTGATTTATATAAGAGATTTAGAGGTGTAGCTTTAAACGAAGAGTTTACATTACAAAAGTTAGTAAATAGGTCAATGGATAAATATTTAAAGGACGAGGATTATAAAAAATCTATCGTAGAATATGATGATTTGCAAATAAGTGGTAGTAATTTTTAAATAGTTATAACAAAGAGGGTTATATGTCTAAAAAGAAGATTATGTTACTTTCGGATGATTTAAGAATGTCATCGGGAGTTGGTACAGTTTCTAAAAATTTTGTATTAGGTACGCTTGACAAATATGATTGGGTACAAGTAGCTGGTGCTATAAAACATCCTGAAGAAGGTAAAGTTGTGGATATGAATGATGCGGTACGGAAAGATACAGGAATTGAAGATGCATATCTTAAAATTTATCCAATAAGTGGTTATGGTAATCAAGAATTGACGAGACAGATAATGGGGATGGAAAAACCCGATGCAATTATACATTATACAGACCCAAGATTTTGGGCTTGGTTATATCAAATGGAACATGAAGTTAGACAACACGTTCCTATTTTTTATTACAATATTTGGGATGATAGACCAACACCAAGATATAACGAGTTCTTTTATGAGTCTTGTGATTTGATTATGAATATATCTAAACAGACTGTTGCAATGGTAAAAGATGCAGCAGTAAAGAAACCACGAACTGATTGGGATTGTACTTATATTCCACACGGTATTCCAGAAGATACATTTTATCCGATTGGCGAGTTGGATGTAGAAAAGTGGAATAAATTACAAGAATATCGAAAATCAGTATTACATAGGGCCGATAAAGATTTTGTAATATTTTGGAATAATAGAAACATTCGTAGAAAAGTTCCAAGTGATGTTATAATGGCCTATAAAACATTTTGTGATATGTTACCAAAAGAACAATCTGATAAATGTGTATTGATAATGCACACACAACCAGTAGACCAAAATGGAACAGATTTACCAGAGGTTGTTAAAAATGTATGTCCTGACTATGAAGTTATTTTTTCACATCAAAAGTTGGACGATGAACATCTTAACTTTTTATATAATATAGCAGATGTTCAAGTTAATATGGCATCCAATGAGGGATTCGGGTTAGGAACTGCCGAAGCAGTAATGGCAGGAACACCGATAGTTGTAAATGTTACAGGTGGGATGCAAGACCAATGTGGATTTGCATTAAATGGAAAAGAACTTACAGCAGAAGATTATGATGAGATACATTCCCTACACGATGATAAGAAATGGAAAGATAATCCAGACCTTACTCATGGTGAATGGGCAAAACCAGTTTGGCCATCTAATCGTTCATTACAAGGTTCAATTCCAACACCATATATTTTTGACGATAGATGTAGGTGGGATGATGTAGCGGATAGATTTAAAGAGTGGTATGATACACCAAAAGAAGAACGGAAACGAGTTGGTGAGGTTGGTAGAGAGTGGATGTTACAAGAAGAAATTGGAATGTCCTGTAAACTTATGTGTGAACGATTTGTCCATGATATGGATACAGCATTTGAGAAGTGGACACCGAAAAAAAGGTTCACTTTATATAAAGTATAAGGAGAATAAAATGCCAAGAGCAAAGAAGAAAACGACAACGACAAAGAAAAGACCAGGAAGAAAAGCTACTCCGAGACGAAAAGCATCCGATAGGAGAAAGAATGTAGCTGGTAACTTCAGAGGTTCAGAAGATATTTTTTGGACAAAAGTTGTAAACGGATTTAAGAAGTTTTTAGAATCACCATTTAAATAAGAGGTACAAATGAAACCATTAGTTTTAGTTACTGCACCAGTAGGCACCCGTAGTGGTTATGGTTCACATAGTAGAGATATAGTTAGGTCATTAATTGCAATGGACAAGTTTGATGTTAAAATTTGGCCAGTTCGTTGGGGTATGACACCACAAGATGCATTAGATGAAAAGGATCCAAACGATAAATTAATTATTGAAAGAATGTTAGACAATCCAAATATGGCACGGCAACCTGATATTCATTTTCATATTGTAGTACCAAATGAATTTCAGGCTATGGGAAAATATAATATTGGTATAACAGCAGGATTAGAAACTACTGTTTGCCCACCTGAGTGGTTGGAGGGATTAAATAGAATGAATTTGAATATAGTTCCTGCAAATTTCATTAAGGAAAGTATAGAGAAAACTAAATTTGATAAACATGATGAGAACACAAAACAAAAAATTGGAGAAGTTAAATGTGATATTCCGATTGAAGTTTTATTTGAAGGTGCAGATACAGAACTTTATAAACCAACTAAAGAGTTTTCAAAAGATTTAGTAGATGAACTTAAAGGTATTAAAGAAGATTTCTGTTTTCTATTTGTAGGACACTGGTTACAAGGTGGACTTGGAAATGATAGAAAAGACCTTGGTATGTTAATAAAGACATTTTTAGAAACATTTAAAAACAAATCAAAACAACCAGCTCTTATTCTTAAAACATCAGGGGCTTCACCATCTATTTTAGATAGAGAGGACATTTTAACAAAGGTTAATCAAATTAAAGATACGGTAGATGGTAAATTTCCAAATGTTTATGTCTTACACGGAGATTTGAGTGATGATGAAATGAATGGTTTGTATAATCACCCAAAGGTAAAGGCTCACGTTTCATTCACACACGGAGAAGGATTTGGTCGTCCACTACTTGAAGCATCTCTTTCAGAGAAATTAGTTATAGCTCCAAATTGGAGTGGTCATGTAGATTTTTTAAATGATAAAGATGCAATTTTATTACCTGGTGGTCTTAATGATGTGAAGGAAGAATCATTTCCAAAGAATATGCATGTAAAAGGTACACAATGGTTTACGGTAAATTATAATTATGCTTCTAAAATATTAAAGGATGTATATGATAATTATAGTAAATACACAATTAAGGCAAAAAGACTTGCAATTAAAAATCAAACTAAGTTTTCACTTGATGCAATGACTAAAAAGTTTGAAGGAATACTTGATGAATATTTACCAAAATTTGAAGAACAACCACAGCAAGTTAATTTAAAATTACCTAAATTAAAAAAAGTTGGTAGTGAAGAATTACCTAAAATAGAACTCCCAAAATTAAAAAAGGTGAAATAATATGGAAAGAGTAGTAGATTGTCCAGTATGTTATGATACAAATGCGTGCTTTGAAGACACTCAAGAAGAATTTAAATCTTATATGTGCTTTAATTGTGGATTTATGAGTAGTACATATTATACAAAAGATGGTGTACATGAAGTTGAGGGAACATCTAAACTTGTAGAAGAATTAAGATGGTTTGATGAAGAACGAGAAATTTATTGGTATCCATCAGTAGTTAATATGGGACCAAAGGGGATTATATTTCCTGAAGGAGATATAAAAAATTGGGTTTGGAAATATGCTGAAGTAGTACAAATACCAAAAGAAGAACAAGATCAATATCCTATTCCGGGTAAAGATGGAGAATATTATGAGGAAAAATTAGATGTTAGTAATGCTACAGAATATGGACAATATGAATTTCTTGAAGCCTGTAAAAAGATGGGTATAACAATGGAAGTACCAAATGCCTAAACGACCAGCAAAATGGAGTCTGTTGGCTGCTGGTGATATTGTTTCATTTAGTTATCAACCTGATGATAAAAGTAAACCTGCAAAAACTACTACGATTTTGGTATTGAATCCAAAGTATCCTAAAACTTTAAAGAGTGGAGAAAAAAAATTTTATATAAATGCTTTAAAATTAGAGGAGTCTAATATAAAAGTTCTTAGAAGTCGAGATGAAGCGTGGACATTATTATCTACAGTAGGATGGGTAACGATACGGTCTTTAAAAGATAAAATTTTTAAGGTGGAACTACATTCTAAATTTGTTGGAGCATATGGTGCAAAAGAAAAATTATATACCGAATTAAAAAAATCACCAATTGGAAAACGAGCTCAGTATAGAACTTATGATAGAGAAGTGGCCCGAAAGAAATCTGTTTTTTATGAACCACTGGATTTTCCAAAACAAAGAATTGAATTGTTAGTAGAACAAGAGCAACAGCAAGGTGATGATAAAAAAGGACCACCAGTAGCAGAAGATATAGCCTCAGGTGAAAGAGCTGTTGGTGGAGATGAGAAAGTGGTAGATGGTACTATACTTGGGGACATTAAGGAATTATTAGGATGAAAATTAGTTATGGAATTACAGTTCATAATGAAGCAGATGAACTTAATGAGTTATTAAAATTTCTTATCCATAAAACTCAACCAGAGGATGAGATAGTTATATGTGATGATTATTCAGATGAAGATACACAATTTGTTTTACAATCGTGGTCACAACAATATGGACATTCCAAGTTAATAAAAATATATCAAAGAAAACTTAATGGTGATTTTTCAGCTCAAAAGAATTCAGTAATAGAAAATAGTAGTGGAGATTATATTTTCCACATAGATGCAGATGAGATTCCACATGAGAATCTCGTTGATATTTTACCAGAGATGTTAGAAACAAATGATGTTGATTTAGTATGGATACCACGAGTAAATACAGTTGAAGGATTTACTAAAGAACATTGTATGAAGTGGGGATGGAGAGTAAATGATAAAGATTGGATAAACTATCCAGATTATCAGGCACGAGTATTTCGTAATGATGAAAAGATAAAGTGGGTTAGACCAGTTCATGAATATATTTGGGGGTGTAAAACATACGCTCATTTACCACCACAAGAAGAATTGTCGTTATATCACCACAAAACAATAGATAAACAAGAACAACAAAATCAGTTATATGAGAAAATACTTACCAACAATTAGTGAATTAATAGATAGACTTTCCATCGTTCAGTTAAAGGAAGTCTTTATACCAGAACATAAAGAAGAATACTCTAAAGAAATTCAAGACATAGTTCACGATTTAGATAAATTGGGTTTACATAAAGAGTATGATTATGCTAACTTAGGACAACTTATTAGGTCGGTTATAGTTTTATCACAGATGAACCTACATATTTGGCATAATGAAACTGAATATAGAAAAGGTGAGGGTAAAGGTAATCTTGAATTGACTCATGGATTAAATGGAATTAGAAATACTGCAAAGAATAAGATACAGGATCAACTTGATGGTGATGGTAGAAAAGATTATAAGGTAGATTGTATAGCAGCTGAGTTTGATGATTGGGAAGTGAGTTGGTAGATGAATCAAGGTGAAATTTTAAAAGGTATTCCTGATAAAAGACAGGATAAAGATACAACATCTTTAAAGTTTAAAAGAGATTTAATTGAATTTTTTGGAGAGGATTGGAAAGATAAAACTTGCTTAGAAATAGGAACTAATAGGGGATACACAACAAGAATTTTAAGTTTCTTGTTTAAAAAGGTTATATCTTGTGAAAACGATTGGGATTTGTTGAAGTTTGCAGAAGATGTAAATAAAGATAGAGATAATATTGAATTTTTACAGATGGATGTTTATCAATCAAATTGGAATTTTGAAAATATAGATGTGGTCTTTATTGATTGTGTACATGAATATCTAAATGTAATGCATGATATTCAAAAATCATTACAATTAGTTAAACCAAATGAAGAATTAATATTAGTATTTGATGATTATGGATTACCAAAACCACCACACCGAGAAAAGGATGTAAAGGATGCTGTTGATGAGTATGTAGAAGTACATCCTACTTTTGATTTGATTAAGTATGTTGGAGAAGAAAAGGGTTCAGATTGTAGACCAGGTAAATTATTGAAAGCAGAAGAAGGTGTTATTTGTAAGTATATAAATGTTCCACTTCAAGCATTCTGGAGAATAGTAGATAATATAGTTCATCCAGTTCAGGAAACAGAACACCTTGGATTTGAAAAGTCAGAAGGGTTGAGAATACCCGATGAATATTTAGATAAACAAGAGTTTATGGTTATGAGAACTGCTCACGGTATTGGTGATTGGGGAATCATATCGGCAATACCTCGTTTATTGAAAAGGAAGTATCCAAATTGTAAGGTATATGTTCCATCTAAAAAACTTCTAAAAAAACTATTTGGTCAAGAACATAATAATGTTCATGTTATATTTGATAATAATCCAGCAGTAGATGAGTTTGTTGATGAGATAGACGGTGATGTATTTCACGACCACTATCGAATATATGATAAAGATAATACCGATATACCACTTCTTAAGCAGATGTTGAAGTTCTGGCAATTCACGGAAGAAGAAATGAGTGATTCACAGCCAGAAATGTATTGGACAGATGAAGAGAAGAAGTTAGGAGATGATATCATCCATAAGGCCGCCGATGATAGTGAATTTGGTTGTTTATTAATGTCTGATAGATTTGGTACACAATATGGTAAACATCATCAAGAAACTTATGATAAGGATGTTCAAAATTTTACGAATATACTTACAGAATATCAATTACCATATTTTTATTATACATCAAAACCTATTTCAGAAACACCATTTCATTGGGTAAATAAATCATTAGATATGAAACATATTGATTTAAGAATTCAGTTGTATATCAAATCGAAGGCAAAAATTAATTTATCAAATCAATGTGGAACTAACCAGGTTGTAGTTAGATATTCAAAATGTTTTGAATCACAGAGACAATTTCCGTTGGCACATAATTTCGTAGAAGGGGAAGTTTATTTATGATTACGGTAGTTCAGAATTTTATTTGCACTAAAGAAAAAAGATTAAATATTATTCAACGAGAAGTTCCTAATATGGCAAAGATATTTAAAGATTATGACTTTCATATAAATTATGGAACAGTTGAAAATTTATTTGAAGTTGCTAAGGTTTATGAAGATAATGTAAAAAAATTAACTTTTGAAAATAATTTAAGAGGGAACTGGGGAGAAGTTACTCTTGGACTAATTGAGAAAGTTAAAACACCTTATACTATGATTTTATGTGAAGATTTTGAGTATCGTATTACTTATAGTAAGTGGAGTAGAATGATGGAAGAGTTTGTGGAAAACGATGTGAGTTATATGCCAATTGGTAGATTGTGGAAGTATACAGAAAAACAATATCATGATGGATATGAATCAGGTAAAGATTTATGGTTCTATCCAGCAACAAAGTCACCTGGTTCTTCTTTATCTGTTGATGCTATATATAAAACTGATTTGTTAAAAGAAAAGTTAATAGAATTACAAAAGTATTCACCCAACGAATTCCCGTTGAATTTACCACACCACTTTGAAGATATATTTCATGAAGGTTACGGTAATGGTGTTACTAAGTGGGGGGATAATGTAATGTGTGCTATCCCAAAAAATATAATATTGATGCATATACAAGAAGAAACAGAAACTAAGTTAAACAAGGTGAAAAGGAAACAAAATTGAAGGTAGGGATAGTTGGATTTGGTAGGTCAGGAACTACTCTTGTAGCAAACATGATTAAAAATTTTTTTAGTCAAGTAGGTAGTGGAGATTCAGTTTTTGCAGATCATTGGTACAAACAACCAAGAGCCATACAAAGTAGTAATGAAATTTTAATTTTGTGTCGTAGAGATTTAAGAGATGTTTTGGCGTCTGGGTTGAGAGATATTAATATGATTGGAGGAGAAAAATTTACTATTGACAAAATGCAAAATCCATTTCCTAAAAATTTTAAAGTTTATAAGGAAAAATATGGAGTACAAGAAGATGAACTAATATCATTTGGTAGAAAGCATATCGAAGAAGGATGGTATGATTGGTTACCGCACGTTAAATATATTTTTCATTATGAAGCTTATATGGAAAATAGACAACCAATAGCGAAGGAATTGGCAGAATTAGTAGGTTGTAGTAATGTAGATATAAATGAGGCAATAGAGTTTACAGAGGAATGGAAAAAAAATAATCCAGAACATATAACAGATGCAAAAGGTAAAACAAATGTTTGGCATGATATTTTTAGTGAGGCACAAGAAAAAATTATTATTGATAATTTTGGACATTGGATGCGGGAATATGGGTATATAAAATGAAAGATTTAACTTTATATATACCAACATGCGACAGTTATTTATTTTTGGTTAAACCATATACATTTTTATTTAATAAGTTTTGGAATAGACCCCAAAAGGTTGTTTATCTTGGGTACGATAAACCAAAATGTGATTTACCTGATAATTTTGATTTTATTACAATTGGTAATGATGATGATTTAAAAAATTGGAGTAGTGATTTAATTAATTTTTTTAATTCAATTGATGACGAACATTTTATGGTATGTACTGATGATCTATTTTTGGTTGATTATACTAATTTTGAAGTGTATGATAAATTATTAAAATATTTAGACAATCCAAAGGTTGGTAGAATAAATGTCAGTAGAGATACAGTTAATAGACCACACAAAGATTTTGATACGAGTGAAGGTTTAACAATAATTGAAGCAAAACAAAGTGCAGATTATAGAATTTCTTTGAGTCTATCTATATGGAGAAGAGATTACTTTTTAAAAAATTTAAAACCAGGACAGACACCTTGGCAATTTGAAGGTGATATTGGTCAATGTGGTCAGCATGATGGATATCATATTTTAGGAACAAAAGGAGACGGACCACCTGATAATGCTCCAGTTTTTACTACAAATGGTATTTGGAGAAGTAATAAAGAAAGACTTAATTTTCATAATAGTAATTATTCGTATGTAAATGATGGTCAAAATTATTTAGACCCCAATGTAGTAAAAGAAATGTTTGATAAGAATATAATTGAAGATGACATAGAAGTTGGTTGGGTTTACGAAAAAAAATGGTTTACCTATAAAGGAATATAATTATGAAAAATATTTTATTTATGACACATTTAGATGACAAGTTTATTGATGGTGCACTTGTTATGATTTATTCAATGAAAAAACACGTTAAGGATTTTATGGAATATCCAATTAGGATATTACATAGCAGTGTGATTTCCGAGTTGTCCGTTGAGAATCGTGAAAAGATAAAAAAAATAGTTCCCCATGTAGAATTTGAAGATATTTATAATGAGAGTTATATAAATGCACCAGTTCAGTATCCAAAACACAGAATAGCATTTTTATCGTTGGAATGTTTTAGACCAACTGAATATGAAAAGGTTTTCTTTTTTGATTGTGATATGTTATGTGTTGAAGATATATCTGAAGGAATAGAAACTGCACCAGATGCATATGTTTCTGGATGTGGGGGCAGTCCTACAGATATAAATTGTGGATTGATGGTTATTGGTAAAAGTTGGTTAAATGAAGATGTATATAATAAAATGGTAAAGTGTGTTGATACTATGGGAACTACTCGGTTATTTACTCAACATATGATAAACCATGTAGTACCAGAATTTAATTTATTACCTGATGAATATAATTGGAAAGTTGCACCTACTGTTGAATCAAAGAGATTAACTCATGATGGGATAACAGATGAAACTAAAATTATACATTGGGCAGGGGCACTCCCCAATACTGGTGAAAATAGAAAACCAAATCCTAAACCTTGGGAAGAAGAAGAACACGCAAATGTTTTAAGCGAACTTTGGTATTCATATAAGAAAGAAATGTTAGAAGAAATAAATGGCTGATTGTGTAAATATACAATGGAAAAATGGTTTTGGAAATCAACTATTTCAGTATTCTTATGGAAGAATATTGTCAGAACAAATGGAGTGTTCTTTAACTTATAGTGGAACGATTGATAGGTGGAAAGGAACTTCATTAGTTGATATGGGATTTATAACTGAAGATGATATTCTAAACTATACAGATGAAAATATAAAGGTTAATATTGATTATAATAAAGAACAAGCAGCTGAGCTAGAAAATCCAGATAATTATAAATCTTATTTGGATGAAATTAGGTCATGGTTTCCTAAAGTAGAGAGAAGTAATATGGATGACTTGTTGGTTCACGTGAGAGTTGGAGATAATGGACCAAATATTTATACACCATTTGAGTGGTATAAAAAGGCAATCGAAGATAATGAGATAGAATTTGATAAGATTTATTTAGTAACTGATACACCAGAATTAGAAGATGTTAAAAAATTTAAATCGTATTATAATACCGAATTGGTTTCTGAAGTTACAATTACTACAATTGAAAATAGGAGAGATTATAAACAAGAAGTTGTTGATGATTTTAATTTTATAAGAAAATTTGATAAGATTTTATTTTCTAATAGTACGTTTCCCTGGTGGGCATCAGTTTTGAGCGGGGCTTCTCAAGTATGGTTTAATAAGGAATGGCAACCAAATCATTATAATGGAATGATTAAGCTTGGAGAAACTAATTATGAGAATTGGAACGGTATAATTCCATTTTCATTAAAGGAGAATTAGGATGGAATTAATATATTCGAAGATAGAACCAGATAGGTTGTTACATATTATTCATAAATTACATGAATTTTATACGATAGAAGAAGGGCATAGACGAGATGTAGTAGGAGAAAAGGAATTCATACAGTTGTCTGCACTTAACATGGATGAAGGACATACATTTAGACCACATCAACATATTTGGAAACAGGGTGAAGAACAATGTATTGCACAAGAATCTTGGGTGGTAATAAAAGGCAGTGTTGAGTGTAACCTTATGGATACAGATGGGGTTACATTATCTAAACCAGTGTTAAATGTTGGCGATTGTTCTGTAACTTTGGGTGGTGGTCATACCTATTTAATATTAGAAGATGGCACATTAGTTTACGAATATAAAACAGGTCCATATAAAGGACAAAAAAATGATAAGGTGTTCTTAGATGATAAATAGAAAATATAAATGTGTTTTTATTCACATACATAAAACTGCAGGTGGCTCAATTTGGAAGTCGTTTGAAAATGATCTCCGCGAAAGAGGGGCATGGAATGAAACAATTGATGATTATGCTCCTGATACAGATCCAGACAATTTACCATTCGGTGGAATTCATCATACTGCAGAAATGACAAGAAATTACATTGGGCCCGAGGTATGGGATGATTATTTTAAATTTACAATAGTTCGTAGTCCTTGGGGGAAAAAGGTTGGTTCGTATGAACATACAAGAAGAGATGGTAGTTATGGTACTCATCCAGAATGGGGACATGAGCATTATCTTAAATGGTTAAAAGAATTTAAAATGGGTAAACCACCAGTTGGTGATTATCATGATATGAATCAGTTTGACTGGTTGACTATTGATGGTAAAATGTCTATGGATTATATAATAAGATTTGAACATCTTAAAGAAGATTGGAAGGAAGTTGTTGATATATTACAACTCCCAGAACCAAATGAATTAACTTGGGGTGGCCATCCTAAAGGTGGATATTATCAGTTTCCAGAGGCATATGGTTTTCAACAGATTGCAGTACCACTTGATTATAGTAGATATTATAATGAAATATCACGAGAATATGTGGCAGAAAGGTGGAAGAAAGATATAGAATATTTTGGATTTGAATTTATGACTGATAATTATAATGAAAACAGAGTGGGGTTATTAAATAAAAAATATGAATAAAAAGAACTCGTTGTTTATTGGTCGATGGCAAGGGATTCATGATGGACATAGATGGTTATGGAATCAAGAATTAAAAAAAGGTAAAAATATAGTAATAGCCATTCAAGATGTATCATTAGATGATCCAGATGAAGAAAATGTATATATAGCAGAAGAAGTTATGGGACATCTTGCAGAAGAATTTAAAGACGAGATATTAGAAGGTAGAGTTAAACTTATAATAATTCCAGCCATTGAATCGGTTAATTATGGTAGAACAGTTGGGTATAATATTGTAGAGCATAAGCCCCCAGAACATATTAGAAAAATTAAAGGTCGTGAATTAAGAAAATGATACTACTGTCTAATCATTTATTAACTTTACCAGAGTTTAAAGATATAGAAGATGTTATAGTTAGAATCAACATGGCCCATGTTAAAGATATAAAAGAGTTATATAGGTTTGTTAAAGTAGATTATGATATATTTCTTGATTATCCAAAAGGTCGGACTAAACCTCCAGTTCCTAACTTGGATATAAATGATGCATTAGAAGTTATGAGTCGATATGAAAATATTAAATATTTTGCAACATCTAATATCGAAGAAGTATCTGAAGTTGATATAATTTGTGATATAATACCAGATACAGTTAGTTTTGTACCAAAAATTGAAACTCTACAAGGAGTATTGAATTTAGAAAAAATATTTGAAGGTGGTAGAGTTAAACATATAATGTTAGATACTGAAGATTTGTATACTAATATTAAAAACGATGTACCACTTTATACTTATTTAATAGATAGAGTTAAAAATAGTTGTGATAAATATAATATTAAGTTGTTAGAGTTATATGGAGTTGTATTTAATGGTTAAATTTAATATAGGTTGTGGGTGGAGAGATTTCGGAAAAGGTTGGATTAATATAGATGGTGGAGATTATGAACATCTTGATTCAGATGATATTTTTATAAAAGACTATGAGAATAATTCAGCAGATTTAATCTATTCTTCTCATTTTATTGAATATTTAGATCGTGAGGAAGTTATTCCATTGTTAGAAAGATGGAAAGAGGTTTTAAAACCAAATGGAGTTATGAGATTAGCAGTTCCTAATTTTGAAGTATATGCAAAGTTATATTCAAATGATGATTACCCATTAGATAGCTTTCTTGGTGTTCTATATGGTAGAATGCCAATGGGAGATAAGACTATATATCATAAAACTGTATATGATTTTAAAAGCCTTAAAAGATTGTTAGAAGATATAGGAATGAAAGAAGTAAAAAAATATCATTGGGAAGAAACAGAACATTCAGATTTTGATGACCATTCACAGGCATATTTACCACATATGGATAAAGAGAACGGAACATCAATGAGTTTAAATGTAGAGTGTATAAAGTAGGAGAAAGATAATGGGAAATTATCAAGGACTTAAAAAAGAAGAAACTCGTAGTGAATATGGTAAAGATATTCATTATACATCATGGCCAGTAGGGAAGATTCCAAAAGAACTTCAAAGACCTGAACTTGACCAATTAACAGAGTTAGGATATGATTGGGATGATCCACGAGATGTAGTGGATATGTTTGAAAAAAAGGTTGCTAAATTTGCTGGTAGTAAATACGCCTGTACGGTTGATTGTTGTTCTAATGGGTTATTCTTAGCAATGAAATATCTTGATGTTAAAGGAACAATTACGATTCCAAAGAGAACTTATGTTTCACCACCAATGCAAATTATACATGCTGGTTGTAAACTAAAATTTGAAGATAGAGAATGGAGTGGAGTTTATAAATTAGAACCTTATAATATTTGGGATGGTGCTACAAGATGGACTAAAGGAATGTATGTTGGAGATGACGCAATTCAAGTCGTATCTTTTCAGATAAAGAAAAGAGTTCCAATTGGTAAAGGTGGTATGATTCTTACTGATAGTAAGGAAGCATATGATTGGTTTAAGTACGCGTCTTATGATGGTCGTAACCTACGAGAATATTATATGGATGACAAATTTGCACTGATTGGTTATCATATGTATATGACACCCGAAGATGCAGCAAGAGGTATAATATTAATGGATTCAGTTCCAGAAGAAAACGAAGATACAGGTGGTTCAACATCTTACTCTGATTTATCAGACAGAGATGTGTTTAAACCATATGTTGAAAAGGAAATAGGATTTAAAGTATGAAGAAAAAAGCATTTATAACAGGTATTAACGGACAAGATGGTAGTTATCTTGCAGAGTTATTGGTAGAAAAGGACTATGAAGTTTATGGGATAGTAAGACGAAACTCTATCGCAGAACACCAAGAAAGTAGGATTGATCATTTGGTTGGAATGGGAGTTGAAACAGAGTATGGTGATTTACTTGATGTAAGTTCTTTAGAAAGAATGATACGGACTATTCAACCAGATGAAATCTATAATATAGCAGCACAAAGTCATGTTAGAATTAGTATGGACATTCCACAATTTACAGTACAAACTAATGCACTTGGTTTGTTAAATGTATTAGAGGCCTATAAAAATAATTGTCCAAGTGCAAGATTCTATCAGGCATCATCATCAGAGATGTTTGGTCGTTCTGTTGATGACGATGGTTATCAAAGGGAAACTACAAAGATGGAGCCAACGAGTCCTTATGGGTGTACAAAGGTGTTTGGATATAATATGGTTAAACACTATAGAAACGCTTATAAGTTATTTGCAAGTAATGGAATATTATTTAATCACGAATCACCGAGACGTGGTTCTAATTTTGTAACTAATAAAGTTGTAAAGGCAGCAGTTGAAATCTCATTAGGAAAACGAGATACACTACCACTTGGTAATTTAGATGCCTTTCGTGATTGGGGGCATTCAAAGGATTATGTTAGAGCGATGCATATGATAATAAATCATACAGAACCAGATGATTTTGTATGTGCAACAGGTATTACTAATTCAGTTGGTGATATGTGTGATTATGTATTTAATAAGTTAGATTTAAATTACAAAGATTATGTTACAGTAGATGAAAGGTTTATGAGGGCCGAAGAATTGAAATATTTAAAAGGAGATGCTACTAAGTTAAGAATGACATTTGATTGGGAACCTGAATATACATTTGAAACATTGATGGATGAAATGATTGACCATTGGTTGGAAGTTTATAAGTAATGTATAAGGACACCAAGTTATATATATGAGTAAATATTTTTATACAGATGAGCAGATAGTACCAGTATTTCGTAGTCAAGATTTACAATATCCATCTCAGTATTCTCTTGATGAGTTAATTAAACGGGTGACAGAACTTAATGATGTTGAGGGTACAACAGTTCAGGAGAATCAATCTATAGCTGTAGTTGGTAATTCTGGTAAGTTAAAGAATGAGGAGTACGGAGAACTAATTGATTCATATGATATTGTTATTAGATGTAATTTGGCAAGGGTAGAAGGGTATGAGAAAAATGTCGGAACAAAAACAGACTTCAGATTTATAGCAGGGAAATCATTTTGGAGAGATTTAAGTGAGAATTTTTCAGCTTATGATGATAATTTTCTTACTGATCTTAAAGACCAATATTTTGTAATTAAAGCTGAACCATTATATGCAGCAATACAAGGAATTATTAAGAACTATAATACTAAATCTAAAATAGTTTATCTCCGTCAGGATTTTATAGATGAATCAGAATCGACAATAGGAATAGGTGATATAAGTTTAGGTTTAACTGCCATATTAATGGCAATTCAATGGTCAAAGAATGTTTCAATTTTTGGATTTACTTTTTTTCAAGGAGATTGGAATGAACAACATTATTTTGAAAGTATAACACCTTATAGTAGAGGACATAATCCATTGAAAGAAAAAGAGTATGTTGATTTTTTACAAAAAGAAAATTTAATAAAAATATATTAGGAGTATAAAATGTCTAAGATAGTTATTACGGGTGGACTTGGTTATGTAGGAACACAATTATGTAAATTACATATACCAGAGACATTGGAAAATGAAATTATTGTTACGGATAGGAGATTTTTACCTGAACGAGTAAAGGAGTTAAAAGAGTGGGGATTTAAATATATCCAATCTGATTTACTTGATGAGGATAAAATTAAAGAACTTGTTCAAGATGCAGATATTGTTTATCATTTAGGTGGTATTACTGATGTGGCCTACGTTAAGAGTGAAATGAATGAAGAACAAGATAAGATGATTGAAAATGTTGGAGTTCAAGGCTCAAGAATTATTATTGATAGTCTATCAGATACAGCAAAAATTATATTTCCATCAACTCATGTAGTATATGAGGGGGTTGAGGAAACAGCATTTGATATGACCGAAGAAATTGAACCTTGTCCTGTATTAACTTATTCAAAGGGTAAAGTTCAAACAGAAGAAGATTTAGAGAAATCAGGAAAAAATTATGTTGTACTAAGACTTGGTTCTGCCCACGGATATGGTGGTGATTCTATGAGAATAAACATTATGCCAAACTTGTTCTCTAAAATGTCGGCAACAGGTAATCCGATAAAATTATTTGGTGGTGGTGTTCAATGGAAATCCCTTGTATCTGTTTATGATGTAGCACGTTGTATGAAGTTTATGGCAGAACAGAATGATATTAACAGAGAAGTATTTCATTTATGTAATGAGAACAAGACAGTTAAAGAAGTTGCAGAAATATGTAAGGAATTTGTTCCAAATTTAGATTTGACCGAGACTGATGACGAGATACCAAATAAAGGATATACACTAAGCAACACAAAACTATTAGAGACAGGATTTGAATTTAAGTATAATATCAGAGATAGTATTAAAGAAATGATAGAACATTGGAGTGATAAACAAGAAGAATCTCGGGAAGAGTTAGAATATAAATTCAATGGTGGTAAGGAGTTTGTAGATGAACGAGGTCGTATTACTAACTATGAATTACCAGAATCAATTAATTGGATAGGTTGGATTGAATCTAAAAAAGGAACTGTAAGAGCAAACCATTACCATCCAATACAAGAACAAAAGTGTATATTGATTAGTGGTAGATATATTAGTGTATTTAAAGATTTAAAGAAACCCAATAGTCCCATGACTACTCAACTGATGGAACCTGGTGATGTAGTAGTTACAAAACCAAATGTGGCACATACGATGGTATTCCTTGAAGATTCACTATTTCTAAATCTTGTCAATGGTGAGAGAGAACATGATAATTTTGGTAAACATACAATACCATATGAGTTAGTAGATGAAAGAATGAGAGTTGAACTACTTGAAAACTATAAATCAGAATGTAGGAGTTGTGGTAATTCTAGATTGGAATGTGTTGTATCACTTGGAAATTCACCATTGGCAAATAATCTATTGAATGATGAAAATCAAGAAGATGAATTATATCCATTACAAATGAACTATTGTCCTGAATGTCATAATTGTCAACTATCTCATTTAGTTCCAAGAGAGAAAATGTTTAATGAGTATCTATACGTTTCATCTACAACTGAAGTATTTAGAAAACATTTTTCAGATGCAGCAGATTTATTTACAGAACAATTTGGTTTGAAAGAAGGTTCTCTTGTGGTTGATGTGGGAAGTAATGATGGGGTGTTTCTAAAACCACTTCAAGAGAAAGGTATAAGTGTATGTGGAGTTGAACCTGCAAAGAACTTATCCTATCTTGCAGAACAAAATGGAGTTCCAACTATCAATGGATAT
>Ga0080013_1002847_pt1 | contig 19385 bp, 21 predicted proteins | sample ETNvirenome_6_85_FD_69236 | JGI IMG/M metagenome (GOLD analysis project Ga0080013, IMG submission 69236) | Marine viral communities from the Pacific Ocean - ETNP_6_85 (SPADES assembly) (version 2) | ecosystem: Environmental > Aquatic > Marine > Oceanic | place: Pacific Ocean | collected 2013-06-19 | reverse complement strand
TGTTGTTTTTTATTGGCAGATTTCATTGCGATCCACTTAAGATACTCAGCCTTCTTTGAGGCAAGTTGCTTCTCTCGAATCTGCTCTTTCAAATCTACTTCAGATACAGCCTTCTGAAGAACATCCCCAGACATCCCTTCCTGCATTCGGCGTACTTGCTGTACAAGTTGCCCAGGTTGGTTTGACATTCCCATTGGCTGACCAGCCATCTGGGCTTGATACATGGCTCCGACATCAGCGGTAGCAGCTTCCTGAGCCTCAGTAAAATCAGCGCGAGTTAGAGGCTTTTCAAGCTCTTGTTGAGCTAGGGCAGCTTGAGAAGCACCGAGCTTTGCAACCTTCTTATCTGAGATTGTCCGGCCTTCTTCGACCTTCCGCTGCCAGCCAGCAAGTTTATCCGCTCGTCTTTCCTCGGATGTTCTCCACCCCCGCTTTGCCTTTCCAGACGCTCTTGTTCCATGACGCTCATGAGCGGCTGCCCTTCGATCTTGTTGTGCCATGATGCCTCCTACTTAAACCATAGTACTTTTATATTGCGAATTCTAACGCGGGACATACCCTCGTTAATGAAAATCTCGACGCCTGCTGAGTGCCAGCCCTTAGTCAAAGCGAAAGATCCCTGAGCAAGATACTGGCCCGACCATAAACGAGTACGATGCTGCTGAGCTGGACTGCCAGTACTACTAGTATCCTGTCCTGGTGGGGCACTGCGAACTTGCTTGGAATCTCCATCTACAACAAACCGGAAAGTATTCTCACTTGTCGCAGTTGTTGTGCCTGAAGTCGAATAATTCATCGTATTTAGAGCGGTAACCATCCAAGTAAAGATTACCAGAGAACAGTCGTAAGGGAGATAGAACTCTACTGAAGCACCAGGAATTGGCGTAAAAGCCCCAGCATCCTCTGAAGTGTTGGGAAAAGTACGATTTGTATAGTCTAGATTCCCTGTTTGTCCGATCATCTTCCCATTAACTAAGGCGTTCTGTTTGATCTGAGAGATTCCGATAGAATCCAAATTTCTCAAATTAGTAGTGTCTAAATGCCCATTGATGATCTCTAAACTATTGTTTAGCATTCCTTCTTTGTAGAAGGCGTCCATCACCTCGGATGCTTCGGTTTTCTGGTCTGGAACTACATTACCCAAAGACGTAATAGTTAAAGTTGGCATTACCATGAACCTCGGAGATGCCCATGGAACACAATCGCTGACAAACTACAATGCCTAAGGCCGACACAAGAGGGCTGAAGAGCTTGATTCCCCCCAGAATGGGCACGGCGAACTGAAACCAAGGCTCGAACAGCGTCTACTTGGGCTGTGCCGAACATATCATGGACCATCGCACGAATCGCTACATCACAATTCTTATCAATAATTGCTGTCGCTCCTGCACCAGAAATTCCATTTCTCTGATCTAGTGTGTCAGCTTCCAGGAATCGATGAGAACCATGGATATTGTACCAAGTTGGGCCATTTCCTATATCCATACGAGCTTGTAGTACAAACCGAGCAATATGATCAGTGCCATGCTGCACAGCTGGAGATCCATGTGTACTAGTATCGACAAGGTATGACGGGCCGAGCTTCATCACCTCGATATTGGCCATCACAAGAATTCCAGCGACACCGTTTGTCGCATCACCGGCTAGGTATGACACAGGAAAATCAATTTGGAGTTCTTGCCCTGTCTGAGCAGTTCCCCCCATGAGCGTACCCCACTGGCCACCCGCTTTAATCGAAGTCCAGCCCATATCTACCCTTGATGTTCCAGACGTATAGGATGCATTTAGGGACTGACCACCTGGATCCATATTAGCATAGTAGTGAATCTGATTTGTACCTTGGATGGCATGGTTGGGGAGCCCAGAAATACTCTTATTTGCAGAGTAAAGAATCTGACTCTCAAAATGTTGATGGTCCAAGGAGCGGGGCTCAATCATGATCTCATCAAGAGAATTGATCTCATCCTGGATGGCTGTAAATCGATCTGTGATCGTATTAGCCGTTACTGATTCGCCTTTAGGGATTGGAGTGTAATCAGCCATTATCGCAACTCAATAATGATGAGCTGATAAGCATCGATCTGGTAGAAATCATCATCTGGATCGTAGGATGTTTCTACCCGACCTTGCCCCAAACGGGCTTTTAGTTCGATCTTATGTTGTCCTGGTGTAATCGGATAGAGAGCATCGATTACGATTGGAAATCTCCTCACTCCAATCGCAGAACCGGCTCGATCATTTCCAGTATCCATAGCACCCGGAATAGTCTCATGGATAATAGAGCCATCGATAGAAATACCATACTGGACACCTGGCATCTCATTAGGCTCTGCTGCCCAAGTCGTCCATTGCCCGTGTTGTTGGAATGAAGCCATGATCCAGAGAAGTCCAGAACGGGTTGTTACGGTTTTAGACATCGCATTGACAGGTGTATTTCCTGTAATGACATCTGAACCTACTACTGCCCAATCGTAAGTATTTGGAACCTTCCATTGATTAAGAGCAACTGTCGTACCACTGAGAAATACCTCTGGAGGATCTAAGTGGCTCTTAGTATCTAGAGCGCTTCCCCAGTTGAATGTGCTCTGACATACAATTGGAGATTCACTCTCGCTAATCTCCATATCTGCCAGATTAGTAAAAGCGTCTTGCTTCCAATTATGCTCACCCAGATTTCCTTGGACCTCAGAGACTACATCTTGAAAGTTCTCATTGAGAGCTTCAAGATCAAGAGGCCAGCTATTCTTCTCACAATTACGGGGAAAAACAAAAGACATTAGGGCACCCGAGTTCCGAACCCACCCAACTTGGGTTCTTCATCAATCATCATACCAATAAATTCACAGCGGTCATCTGGACTCTCAGTGAAGACATCGATCACAATCTTGTAGACTTCACAGCTAGGGACATCTACATCTACACGCTTCCAGTAAGGACGCCTTCTAGAATACTTATTCGGCTCTTTTGAGCTATCCCAAGAGTACTCTCCCCACAAAGGAGGGATATCTTCAGGAGTATAGAGAGTTGCCTTAGTCGTGTCTGTGTAGATTGGATCAGTCATTCTCCAATCTCGATAGACCTTAATCGTAGCTGTACCCTTTCGAGTCTCTCTAAAATTAAAATAGAGAGTCTTCAGAGTCTTTCGATTCTGTGATGTGGTCCATGTAATCCAAGAAGTCTCTAAAACAGATCGATATGTCCGATCCGTTTCTGTCTCAGAATCAACGATAAGAGGCTGAAAAGATTGAACCTCTCGATCCAATACCCAAACTCCAATATCTGCCGGATACTCGATCCCAACCTGCTCTGACTCACCCTTCTTACCCACTTCATAGACTGGAACAGGCTCACCGGGAATACGTTGCTTGCCTGTGGCCAATACATACTGCCTATGATCTTGTGTAGTACAGACTGCCTGGACTGGTGTTCTTTTTCTTTGTCTCCAGCCAGCTCCGTCGTAGATAAAACAAAGGCTATTGTCCTTTGAAGCATCCATGGGAACCCAACAGCGGTATTCCTTACTCTTAGGCGCATAAGTAGCTACAGATTGCTTGGCTCGAACCCGATTAATTCTTCGAGTAGATGGGAGAATATCAATGCCGATAAACTCAATTCCCTCAGAACCAAACTGATAAAAACCCTCACGACCCAGCCATACGACGCGACCGTCATCAAGAGTAGCCAAAGAAGACGGAGCAACGCAGCCAACGCTCCGATGGAGAGGTTGAACAACCCAGCCATCTCCATCGGAGTTAGGCGTGATGATGAAAGTAGTCGTCGCTGTGAAAACTAGTAGTCCCGAATCGGAGGACCAAAGACCTGTAATCTCACCACCGCTTGGATCTGGGTAGATCTGAGTGTCATGGAGAAAAGTTCCATATCTACCGGGCAGTGATGGAACTACAAGACCGGGATCTCCAGGCGAATTGGCAATCCACAAACGCCCAAAAGCCAGCCTGCACAGTTTAAAAATTGGAACTGGCATAACCTCCAAAGGAGGTACAATTAGCCAAGCATCTGGAATATTATCCATCATCCGTGTAGACATGTTGTCTGGCAGTGTAGCAAACGCCCCAAAAACACCCGCCCCCACATTACCGGGCATGATGTACAACTTTGTATCTCCGTCGTGGAGTACATCCCTAGTTCGGCATAGAATCCGACCAATAGTCCGAGCCGGTCCAGGATCGACTCCTGACCACATGACCTGCTTCATCAGACAATCTGGTGTATCGCCCTTCGCATTTGTACGTTCTGCCTCGAATCGAATCTCGTTAGATCGACCAGAGAGAGCTGAAAAGTTGCCCCACCGATCAATCCACTGGACAGCTCCTTGGTATGTTCCTGGCAGCAGCTGCCCAAAGTATTCTGTTGTGGTGCTCCCATCATTTGAAGTTGCCGATACACTCTCTGTATGGCCCAATCGGCCTTTTCCCATCTCATCGATCAGGATGTATCGATCCCCACCTGTCTTACCTGAAGCATCAACACAATATCCCTCGTCATTTGCAGTAGAGAGGATTTTCGTATCTGAGCCTGAAGGAAGAGAGGCAGGTCCATGTGCATGAGGGGGTGTAGGAGCTACTTCATATCCCAGAGGAGCAGCACAGTAGCCATCATAGAAAACCGCTCGGGTTTCACTCTGAGGAACGATCACAACGCCAAGAGGAGTAGTCTCAAACTGGGTTGGAAAGCTCACCTCGTAATGAGGGAGATCCATCTCCACGAGCGGGTTTGTACTTGCTGGTCCAATAAGAGTAGACCACCCTGCAGAAGTTGATGACTCTGCATTCCAGCCCTCAAAGACATGGATAGAAGTACCGCTATGTACCAGAAGTAGCTCTCGGGTTCCATTCTTTAGGGCCGAATGGTAAATCCCAGGCATATTATCAGCGTAAATAGGCGGATACGTACCCTTTGAGCTTTTGGGAATGAGTGGGCACGGACCACGAATTGTGATCAGTGTATTCTCTTCCGTCAGTTCAAAGTTGTGAATCTTCTCCGCAATCTCTTCAGGAAGAATCAGCCGTCCTGATTCATTCCGAAGTAAAAGAGGTTTTGACGTAGTCCTCGCGCTTGGATTGGGCACACCATTCTCCGTTCCAGGCGATTACGACTTAATTGAGTTCTTCTTCCTCTTAGGGGAAGTAGTTTCAACAGCCTTCTCAACTGCCTCTTCGACTGTTTCAGATTCTGCTACTTCCATACCTGCCGTGACAATATCTGCAGGAGAAGAGAATTGAGTTGCAAGGATCTCGACTACTCGCTGAGCTACTGTTTCAATGATCCCAGCAAGGTCTTCTTTAGTAACTGCAAAGACTGGCTGCCATTCCAACAAGTCATTGTGGTGCTGGTCCACGACGATAGGAGCCATACCTGGAACGAGAAACCTTCCTCTCCAGGCATCCTCTTTTTCAAAGATGGTGAGATCTTGAAGGGTGGCGATTTCTTTTCGGCCATCTTCCCGATTCTTTGTGTAGTAGAGAACAGAGGGATCAGGGGCAGGGTGTCGAATTCGGTCAGTCATCGGACGAGTAGGCTTCATAATCTTATCTCCAATCAGGGATCATAAATATCAAAGGGAACAACTCGTGTCTCACGAGGTCGCTTGCCAATACGGGCTGCCCGTTTCTGGACCCGCATACCGCTTATATTCCCATAGCGTTTAGTAAGCGTCTGTAGCAAAGCTTGGTATCGCATAGAAGATAGCTCAGCGCTTTGCTCAATGCCTTGCATTTCATAGAAGAGAACTAAAACTCGTTCAATGAGTGCGTCGACCGCCTCCTCGTGAATACGAGGTGCATCGTGATCATGCACAAGAGACTGAGGCCGACGAAGGACTCGTAGATCAATCTCGTAGCGGTCATCCGGCATTGGCCAGAATCGGACTGTTTGGTATCCATGAGTCTCCTTCAATCGAACATAATAGTCAGGACGGTCGCCTCGATAGAACGCACTCATAAACTGAGTACCTGTATCGAGATGGGCTACGTCGAGAAGATAGAAGATCTTTGGGGTCTTTTCGATATTCGTTTCTGTCAGACCCAGTGCTCCAGCACTGGGCAACTCTGCAGTTGAATGGCGACGAATATAGATTCGAGCATACAGCCCTGAACGACCAGTACTAGCAGGTTCGATAACAGTTCCATCATCCTGTACCTGCTTCCAATAATTTGTCATATGATCGATATTAGGGACTGAAATCCGGTATCGATGCTTTGGATTGCCTGAGTGGGTAATAATCTCAGAGATTGGGGAAGGAGCACTTTCCCAACGGGGAGTCTGATGATCTCGACCAGTACGAAGATCATTATCCGAGTAACCCCAACACCATGTATAGCAGAAGTCCCAAGATCCAATAGGATCAGGACCAGTCCAGCCACCAGTCTTATGATCAAACTCGATGATCTGCGGAGGCTCAGTTGGGGCATCGAGTTGAAAATGCTTGCCCCGAAAAATCGTCTCGGGACGCCCTACCTGATTGCCCTGGTAGTCAGTATATTCATGGCGCTCCATAAAATACTGATTCTTGATGCTCAATGGATAGTGGGTATCACCATAGACCCGAGCAGAGCGAAGATCGATAACATCAGCAGGGATACCATACTCAGGCGTATAGATCCGATATGTCATGTTGTCAGATGTCGTATTCCGCCAGGGAATATCTAGAGACAGGCGATCATGAATAGTAGCTGCGCCAAGATCTGTAGAAGTTGTGCGCCAAACCTCACGGACCTTACGACGATAAGTCATCGTACCATCCATTACTTCAATAGTTCGACCATCCCAACGACCTGTCGAAGTCGCGCTGTCTGCATGACCATCGGTCCAAGCTGTAGGAAGTGGACTAGTTGAGGCCAAGTATCGGCGTTCTAGGACATTCGTATCCGTAGGAATGACGCGAAGAACATCAGCTGCAGTACCATCACTGATAAAATCAGCTTGCGTGATGATTTTAGTTTCATCATCAAAAAAGGTAAATGGGGCCTCCAAGCTCATAACTTGGTAGGCCCGATTGATCAGACGATCAACCTTATCCTTGAACGCGGTGGACTGATCCGGGGACCAGTCCACCTGTTCAAGAATTCGGGTGCGGATTTCACCCTTGTTCATCTATCAAACGCCACACTTGATCATCCCCGCAAACACAGGGACAGAGTGGCCGACAATTAATGCTGTCGCAGCGTCCGTTGCATCGTCTGTGAGTGCAAACCCAAAGACCATATCTCCCTGATCAGTATCGAGGGTATCAGCGCAACCAGTAGTATGCGCGACAAGCGCATCTCCAGCGCCAATGCTACCATCACCCTTGATGTAGGGAGCATAGCCACTCTTTTGGACGAATCCATAAGAGGTGGCAGCGATGACATGCCCAGCTACGCCGAGAAGGCGCTTTTGAGGCGTGTCTTCGTTACCTTGGATGCCATGATAAGGGCTAGCCCAGGTTGTGCCGTTGACTTCAACGACGTCTCCGATAGCAAGAGTCTCATCAACAAGGATGTAGACCCAGGTCTTTTCACCACGATCATTACCGTCAGCAGGCTCAGTATACTCAAATCCTAGCGGAAGCTGTGGACCTGAAGTAGGGTCAGTTGCAGAGTAGGCAATATGAACGTCAGTGACGTTAATTCCCATAGTACGTGTACTAGACATGATTCCCTTCCTTTACGGGTTTGCTGTGCCGGTGACGACAGCGTTAGCGTTGAGGCGATCACAGTACATTTGCATCGAGAGAACGATTTCCCATTCCCATGCATCCTGACCGGGAACCTTGACAGGGCCACGGAAGGCAAAGTCGCCCTTCGTTTCCATGCTGGAGTTCTCGCCCTGGTTGTACAGATGCCAAGTGTCAGCCTTGAGGCAGTAGATCACGCCGACCGGAGTCGTAGTGAACTGAGCCAACGTGTAATCAAGCTCGGGCTCGACGTAGAACTCGGCTTCCTGGAACATAAGTCCCTGGCGAACGCCTCGTCCCTTCTCACCGTCGAACTTGATCTGGTAGCGAACCTGATCATCCAGATCGTCGTAGTAGTTGTTGAACGAAACCATGTCGCCCAACATTACGTCAACCGGACCACCTTGCTTGCCCTGAAGAGAAGCATCCCAATATGCACGACGCATCTGAGAGCGGCCATCAGTCGCAAAGCTGGTGACATTCTGGTACTGGTTGTACCAGCCATTAGCCGCAGTCTTCGCAATATTGAATGTAGTACGACCAACTTGAGCAGCAGGTGCCAGGAGATCAAGCGCACCCTGGACCGCTGCGCCCTGGGGGTTGAAGGTAGTATCACCGTTCAGCGTACAGAAGCCCTGCACGTTGTTGGTAGCACCATCACCGTTGACGAATTGGCTGACGATATACTCATGGAATTCCATGAGTGCAGCTTCGGGATAGACCTTGATCAGACGTGCGATTGCAGTCTCACCAGAGGCTTCGGCCAGATCTTTTCCAGGGATGACAAAAGAATAGATCATCCGAGGACAGTAGATCTGCCCGCGAGCACCGACAGTACGGCGAGTCGAGGAGTAGACCTCGGATCCATTTTCGATCCGAGTGACGGCTCCAGGACCGTTCGATACAATCGGGAATTCAATATACGGACCACCTTGGGTGGAACGCTCGATATTGCCCTTCAGGATTACTTTCTCCAGAACCGGGTGGTGCTGGTAGAACTGCTCAGTCCACTTGGGAATGAGCTTCTGAGTGGCAAAGTTTAGTACATCAGCATTAGTAGCCATTGTTTAACCTTGTGGAGTCATAAGATTAACTCTATTGCTGTTGCTTCCACTGCATAGCAGCGCGAGCAGCAGCAAAACGAGCCTCTCTCGGGTCATTATTTGCGAACGATTCTTGACTAGCACTCTCAGGATTATTTCGGCTTTCTGCGCCAGAGATCAGACGAGCAGCAGGGCGAGGAGTTCGTGCCTGGGCATTCAAACTTAGAAGGGCATGCTCGACAGCAATAGCTGACGGAGTTCCCCTCTGTAGTAGATCTGTTGCCAGGGACAATACTTCTTCGCTTTGTCCAACGAGTTTTACACCACTTTCAGGATCCCAACCATCACTAAGGAGGCGAGACAGTTGAGTTCTTTTCTCCTCACTGTCGAAAATATCGGCATTCTTGTCCCGAAATTGCTGTGCATAGATATCAGCCTGTTCATTGAGATCAGCATCTACTGTCTCTTTGTACCCATCGTACTCGCCTTGAAGAGCTTCCATTTTGGACTTGTACTCTTCAAGCTGGCCGGTCATCTCTGCAATTCGTGGGTCCACCTCATCCGACATTAGAGTTTGAAGAAAATTAGATTCTTCTGATCTATTATCGCTCGTCGCCTTCCAAGATGTGCGATCACGCTCAAATTGTTCCTTCTCAGCAGATAGCTCTTGGAACTTTTTGGTGTAACCACCCTCTAGTTGACGATGTAGGTATTGGATGGGACCACGAAGATTTTCGGGTAATGCATCAATATTTCCATCCCAGGATTCAGGATTGAATGCAGGTGTAGACTCATTGAGGCTACTCATCACCTCCGGTGCTTCAGCAGAAATAGATTCTGCGGGTGTTTCAGTCGATGCCATCAGTTCCCCTGATGACGCGGGTGACTCCACCACCGAATCTGTTCCGGTCACCGCAGCGGAACCATCTACCCCAGAAGATATGGGAGCAGAGGATTCCGCTGCGGGAGCGGCGGAAGCGGCAGGGCTGGTCGAAACTTCACTCATATTAATTCCAAATGTAACAGACTATTCAGATTTATCAGACTTAGACTTCTTTTTCTTGTCTTCATCGATTCCGAATCGAACAGCCTCAATAATCAAATCACGATTCCCATTTTCATTACCTCCAGCCATGGAGGGGCCAGGACCAGAGTCAGCAAGCTCTTCATCATACATTGGTCCACCTTCATATTCATCCCCCTCTTCTTCCACTTCTTCCTCTTCAGGCATAGCTGGAGAAGCTTCCATTCCAAGCTCCCCTGTCCCAGAGTCATCTTCTTCCCCGTCATACTCTTCAATATCAGCTGTATTGTAAATACGGAGGCCTGCTGTTTCTAAAGCTTTAATGATTTCTAAGCCAGAAGAGTCCTCAGAAATCAGATCATCTAAAATCTGCTCTGCTTCATCTGTACTTGAATCTGCCATATATTCATCAAGTGTTCCAGGCATTATACACCCCTACGATTTCTATAATTCTCAAGAGCAGCGCGAGCGGCATCTAAAGTATCTACGGAGCGCTGAGGCATTTCAGAACCACCGAGCTTAGCAAGAGCACCTTGGGGGGCTGCTTCAGGAACTTCTGGTGGGGCAGGAGGCTCAGGCAGAGCTTCTTGCATTTGTGCCTCAACTGGACTTGGAACTCGATCAAAGCGGTCCAAGACTGAACCAAGTCGAGAGAGCAGAGCATCTTCAGCCATTAAATTCCCCTATGCAAGTATTTTTACCTACTTAGCCGCATTCATGTCAAGCGTCTTTTTTTGCTTGGCCTTACGTTTAAAGTCTTGGACATCATTAAATCCAGCATTCTTAACTACTCGATCTTCTCGACTTCGTATAGCCTGCTTAAAATCTCGATCTTCCTTACTGCCTTTCTCCATAGGAACAGCATTAGGATGTTTCTTCATCCACTGACGCTTCTCCTCATTGGTGTGCCAAGTAACCCCAAGCTGTGCACTCGTTTCAGCATTATCCCAAATGATGCCTTGGGCATGCATTACACCCGGAATTCTAGAGCAAGGCTCTCCGCACTTTCGGCAATTATGGCGTTCTTCTTTATGGCAAAAGACTTCATGAACACCACACTTCGGACAATTCTGATCATAGATTGGCATTAGTATCCTCGCTGCTTGCGCCTAAGCTCAGCAATATCCTGACCGTATTGATCCATAGTAGGCTCACCCGCTCCAGATTCAGCTGGTTCAGATGCCTGCCGAAGCTGATCCCGAATATTTCCAACAGCACGTTTTTGGAACTTCTGGCGAGCTTCATCTCCCCCCTCAAAATCCCAGAAAGTATCACCACCCCAATCTTTGGCTTTTTGGATTTTCCCTTGGGCACCAGTTATTCTCTTCTGGAGCCCTTCGGGAGCAGCTTCCATAGCTCGCTCACCAACTGCCTGACGCAAGCCCTGATTTTTAATGGCCGCTTGGGCAGCCTGGAGTCGATTAGTAACTTTTGGTGCCTTCTTAACTGCCTTAGCTATAAGAGCTGCCTTATTAGCTGTCCTTGCTCCTTTTACTGCTACTGCTCCAGCCTTAGCTGCAGCTCCAGCGGTTTTAAGTGCAGTAGCAGCCGAACCTGCTTTCAAAGCTGCCAATGCAGCAGTTACGCCAGCACCGATAGCTAGTGCCATTATGCAAATCCTTTAGGTTCTGGTGTCGGATTACCGGCTCCACCAGCCATGGCACCCATACCACCAACAGGGATTTCAGAAACACCCTCGGGCATTCCACCTGTCGAAATTGTATCCTGACCCATATCTTGCTCAGCCATTTGACCAGCTTGGGCTTCCATCTGAGACATATCAATCTGCTGTTGTTGAGCAGCTTGCATCTCCTCCTCAGAAACCATGACATCATTCTGGATATCCAAGACTTCTAGGAGATGTGTTGTCAGCTTTCTCTGATCAATATGCGGATTCTGAATCAGAATTTCCATAAACTGTGTCAGCTTCTTGACCTGAGCAGTCTTACTATTCTCAGTGGGGCTATACGGAATAACCTCAAAGTCAATTTCAAGAGGATCCTCAATCGGTTCCCCATTTGCTTTCATGTCTTCAGCCATCTGAGGGCTACGGGCAATCAGATGCTTTCGAGCGACCTTAGCCGCCTTCTGAGTTCCTGATACGCGAACTGGAATCTCTTCTGCTGAATCTAGGTACTCTTCATATAGACCAATAATCCCCTCAGCCAATGAGACGATTACATCATTAATACGCTTAGTACGTCGGCCCAGTCGGGTACGCATAGCAGCATCAACCAAGGCAAGCTCAGTCGCTACCTCAGTAGTACCTGAAACTCCACGCGCATATTCAGGAATACCCAAGACAAATTGGATTGAAGCCTCAATCCGATCTCGAATCTGACTAAAATCAGGTGTCAATGATGACGTGGGCGTGTTGCCCAGGATCTCGCCGAGAGGGGCAGCATTCTTTCCATGAAGACGAACAACATCTCCGGGGCTTGTAGCCTCAGCAACTTGATCCATGAAATCTTCAGGATTATCGCAGAGAGCCTCGTTAACAACCGTAACTGGAATACTTGACTGAGCATGCCGAAGCTCAAGTGTATCTAGCTCATTCAGACGACGCTGCTGGCGTTCAACCAACTGACTGTCAGCCATTCCGCCAATGTCAGCAAGATTGTCATTGAAAGAGAGAATGGAAAAAGGATTGCGTACAAAAACGTAAGGAAGATCGCCCATAAATAGCGGGTCTTCGATCCCTTCCAGCATGTGGTAGTAACGATCATTGGTAAAATCGTAGACCTCGTAGACCGTAACCCACTCAAAGACTTCTCGGATCTTCTCGCTCAACTCGGTAGAAGTTTCTTCTTTATCCTTCAACCATCCGGGAAAGCTCCCAAACTGGGCTTGCTTAGCGATACCAGCATCATATTGCTTCTTTCGGCCCTTGCCCTTGAGTTTGGTCTTTGTGCGAGCGTAGAATTCAGACTTTGTGAGCGTCGTAACTTCAATCACGTAACGAATGTCTTCCCAACGGGATGCACTCATATCGAAGAAGACATAGCGCGGATCGAGCACAATAAAGTCAGGGCGCTTTCGATTGAAGTTCCAGACAGTCTTTACAATAGACCGGCCATAGACAGATGCGTGAGTAGCCATCTGCCAGAGCGTATTATGGGCAGATACCCGATAGAGAACATCATTTACCAATGACTCTCTATACTTAGCCGCCATACGAGATTCATCGTCATTACGGCGAGATACGCATGTCACCCGTGGATTAGGTGGAGTAACACTAGCTACCATCGTATCGCAGAACGAATAGAGGTAGTTGTTCTCTACGAGAAGCTGATCCTCATTAGAAAAGCTAGCATCCCCCCAAAACTCAGATCGATACCAAGCACGCCACTTATCCCAAGTAGGATGCTCTTTCTGAGCCCGAGTTACATGGGCTTCAATAATCGAAGTTAGAGTTTTAGCGTCGAGCATTACTTCTTTTTCTTCTTGTGATTCTTGTAAGTAATAGTGATCTTATTTGTCAGATCGGCTTTTTGCTTCTCATCTTCTGGCGAGGACTCACGCGCACTACCCCTAGCCAAACGCTTCTCTGCGCGAGCTTGCTTACGAGTTCCACCAGCAGCCAGCGTCTCATCACGAGCTTGACGGCCCGCTTTTCGCGCATCCTGCCTCCCCTGGCGAATCGCTTTGCGAGCAGCTTTCTTATTATCATCATCTCTACTATAAAGAGCCATGAGATCTCCTACGGCGTAGTTGCGAGGTCAGCAGCAGCAATCATCAAAGTAACAGTCACATTGCTCGATGGGGCCGAACCCCGCTGCGTACCACCCGCAGTTGACGTACCAAAGGTAATCCCATTCTCAAACTTGATTCCTTGAGGGAATACATACGTTTGGGATGTACTAGCTGGGGCCAAGAGACATACGTGAGGACCAGCACCCCAACTAGGAGCATCATAAGTTGGAGCATCAGTTCGGTCCCAGAACACAGTCGTATGGGGAACAGAATTCGCAGAGTTATCGATAGTCACCTGCAAGATATTCCCGCCACCGGAAGCCACATTGGCTTCAACAGTTATATCACTGTCGGTATCCGTAATTACGGTTGATGCAGCGTTCGTCTGAAAAGTGAACTTAGTAGTTGCCATGAGTCATTATCCCCTTAAGAAGTCACCAGTCGAGCAATCACTGCACTACCAGGATTGTTAGTACCAGCTGTCCCAACTGTATCTACACATGCGATGCAAAGACCGGTCGCAAAGGTCAATCCAGTCGGAAAGACTACATCAAGAACCTGAGTACCGAACAAGCGGAAGATAAGCTCTGGATTATCTGTCCCCAATGCACCACTCGTATTGTTGTAGCACTTCACGTAGACCGAACCTGCATTAGCGGCATTATTCAGATGCATGGAATAGATCGTAACAGACCCATTGCCAATATCTTCGATTAGAGTGCCCTCCAAATCAGTCTCGATAAAGACATTGTACGCCATGGAGTTGGTAGTCAGAGTAGATGAAGAAGCCATAAGTTAAATCCAGTATTTACTACGCTTCCGCCGTTTCCGGTGAAGAGCTGTTTTTTCATCGTAGGTGAGTGGGCGAAACACGATTACATTCTCCCCGTTCTCATCAATAACGGGGCGGTGGCGGCGTGGCGCGTATCTCGCACCAACAATCGCCATAATCAGAGCACTGACCTTATCCCAGTGGTGACGATCTCTACGGCGGCGAGAAGGCTGACCACGGGCAATCTCTGGCCCAGCCCCTTCTTCAATCCGCTTGTCATGACGATATGTCGTCAATTGCTCCACCGTATCTTTATCGTTGAAGTCTAGCTCATCTAGAAGAGCATCTACCAGATAACCCAAGCACAAGTCTATACTTTTTGAGGTAGAAGTAAATCCTGGACGACGAACCTTCTCAAAGAAAAGATTTGGATAGTCCCACTCTCGTAGCAAAGCGAGGACAGATTGGCCAACACCATTTGACTCTACAACAACTAGAGCCCGATTGTATTTCAATCCCACATCAGCAAGCTTTCGAGAGAATGCGAGCGGATCGATATGGTCTGCGAAGCAAGCAACTTGAGTCCACTCACCATCCCAGCATTTGAGTACCTGGAATGCAGCGTGATCACGGGCTGAGTGTCCAGAAGGATCAACGCCAATTACGTAGATTGCATCAGCTTCTGGCTGCTCATATTCCATATATGGAGCAGTCCAGGTAGGCATAGACTTCTTAAGATGCTTCTCTAGAGCATGGCTAGGAATCGCAGCGTTTGATGCTTGTAGCCAACAGCTCAAGTCATCATAGGGATAGAAGACCCCGAATAGATCAGGACGACGCCTAAGCTCTGAATCTGTCTCCATCATAAATCGGCGGAAAGCTAAGTTCTCCAAGGATAAGCCTTCTCCCCCATACCGATTCAAAAGTCCAATTTCTTCATTGTCTAAGACCCAATCAAACTCCCAGCGGCGTCGATTGAGTTTGCCATCCCAGAATGGATAGAATTTGTAGAAATGGCGACCCTCTCCCTTCTTGGCAGATGCACAATGATCATGCCAGTCTGTCCTTGCTTCCCAAGGCGTGCATTCAAAGATTGCTATGGCATGATCGCGATTTGCAAGACTTGGATTGATTAGAAACATAGATCCCGAGAAATCTGCCCAGAATGCACACTCTGAAGCATGGAAGCTGTCAGGAGACTGTCCAATACCTACAGCCCCTGCCTCTGCTGACAGAATACGCATCTTCCCGCCCTCTAAGGGCCGAAACGTCAACTGCCGACTTTCTCGACTAACCATCGTCCGAGTTCGGACCTCAGTCGGCCAATTCCCATGGAGATGGTGAACACGCTTATGCAAATACTCAGCACGGTCACTGGTATCCGCAATACACACATGATCCCATCCAGGATTAAATGCAGCCTTCGGATAGCATGCATACTCTGAAGTCAGCGACTTTCCCATCTGGCGAGCCGTCAGAAGAGTCAGGAATCGTGTCTGCCCATCTGCTGTTCTTGGTGGGTTCGTTGCATAAGCAAGGATATCTGCCTGCATTTTATTCGTAATTCGACATGGGTCATACGGAACAAACTGACCAGTCTTCTGGTCATGCACTTTTCCCAGCTTTGGGAGACACTGCTCTGGTGACCGTAAAAAATCCAGAACTTGCTGGGCAGTATTCATTCGGGCGGCATCACAGGAGGAGGGGCCATTTCAGGAGCCATTCCAGGTGGTGGTCCTGCAGGTGCTGGAGCCATTTCAGGGGGAGGAGCCTCAATTGCACCTTCTTCCTGCGCCCCCTCTGGGCTCATAGCAGCCTTCTGAGCCTGCTTAATTGCCTTCTGGATATCCTTCAATTCTTCCATAAGCTGCTGGATCCGAATTGGATCTTGCTCAGTACTAAGCTCTCGATACAATCCTACCTCAGCCATCTGAAGATCCTTCAGAACTTGACCCATCTGAACTGCTTCTGCTGCAGCTGCATGTCGTTGCTGTGTGTAATCTCCAGCCATTCTTACCTCTCTAACAATTCAATCGGTTTCTTCCTAAGCTGATCCATTCTAACAGCTTCTTCTGCTGCTGAAAGTCGATCTTCTTGCTTCTGCTGTCCAGGAGCAAGCATTTCATACGCCTCAGGATCCCTAGGGCGAGAAGGAACATTGGTCCATGGAGGGGTATCGCCATATCCAGGCTGTTGAGCTAGCCAGTCTGCTCCCTCTACATCCCGCTCTTGACGCTCTCTCCACTCAGGACCAGTCCATCCTTTGGGAACTCCAGTCATACTCCCGTGGGATGAATAGGGATCGTCTCCTCCAAGCTGAGAGGGCCAAAGAATATCAATAGCAGTACCGGCACCACCCAGCTTTGCGCTTAGTACTCCAAGCTTCTTAAAAACACCCTTGAGGGTAGCTGCGCGTAGGCCCGGTTTCTTCATCTCTGTAATTGCTTTACGGAATTCCTCTTGATATTTTGCTTGCGCTTCTTGCGCTTCTTTACCAAGTTTATTTATCCGGTCCTGCTTCCGATCATTCTCAACTTGAAGCCTCCTCTCCTCTACTGGGAACCGGCGAACGTCTCCAGGTTGACCAAATCCCCAATGAGCCCTAACCTGCTGAGATTCGGGAGATAGATGCTTGTACTCATACTCTCCATGTTTTTGCATCTTCTCTAACCATGCATCCATGTCTGCTTGAGAGATACCATCTGGACCCTCAGTAAGAAATTCTTCTGGGTTTTCAGTCCATACCCTCTTGAGTACCTCCATCGACTGCTGGATAAAATCCATAGCCTCATCTGCCCCACTACCCAAATTCATGCCCAGAGTACGCCGCATTTGAATCATTCCATCTATCTGAGCGAGATCATTCTTACCGATCCGCTTTAGCTTCCCCTCTTCAAGAAGCTGCTTATTCCACTCTGTTCTTGTTTTTCTTACTTCAGGATCATCCCCTTGGGCTCCTGGAGATCCCTTGACGGGTGGATCATCCATACTAAAAAGCGCATCATCAGAGAGTTCATCAAGTGGTGTGCTTGGATCCAGTTGAAATCCAAGTAGATCTTTAGGAGATGGCTTGGGGGGTCCACCTATAGACTCCATCGCCCTGTCCATGAACTTCCCGCTATCAATTGCCGGGGGTATTCGCATATCAGGTCCACCAGGAGGAGGTCCGTAGCTTCCTTGGGTGATTGCAACTATTTCTTCAAAGATATCATGGGCTTTTTGCCGGTCCTTAAAGTAGATACCGTCATCAGCGATCCTGACTCCAGCCTCTGCCAGATCATCCAGATTTCCCCCAACCATTGCCTTGAACCATCGCTTCTCAGCATCGGTCATTAGAGCCGAAGGGATTACAAACCAACGATCTTTGGCCATTATTTTTTCCTCCTAAGCTGATCCATCCTAACAGCTTCTTCTACTGCGCTCAGCCTATCTTTCTGGCGTTGTTGTCCGGTCGGATGAATAGGGAATTCAAACTCAGATGTAGCCTGAGATGTAAGGGGAAAAGTCTGCTCATACAAAGTTGCCTCTTTCTTTGGAGCTTCCTCTTCCTGGAACTCCTCGTATCGAAGTTGTTCGGGGAGAGACATCTGCTGAACATCTGGTGTGTGGGTAGACCAGTAGTCTTCCTCACGAGCCTTCGCTTGGCGCGAAGCTGCTCTTTCATCAGCAAGATCAGAGCCCTCACCAGCCTTCGGAGTCGTGGCTGACAAGAAAGCTGTCCCAAAAGGTGTTCCACCGATGGGAGGCAGCAGCTCATAAAACAATGCCCCGGCTGCAGCAGCAGGCATATTTCTGGCGAATATCTTAGCGTCCTTGGCAATAGCACCAGGAATAGCAGCAGCAGTGCGAGATAACCGTGACATAAGCGTAGGGGACTTGAGAACTTGTTTTCCGGTACGCTCCGCAGCTTCAGGTAGAGGATTGAATTTCCCATCCTCGACAAACCCAACGATATTCTCGGGCGGAACCCTGATGGCGTTTAGATACTTTGATTTGCCATACCATGGTGGCGAACCGTACCGTTCTGTCATCAGTTCTGCCCACTCTTTTCCAGCAGCCTCTCCATACCTTGCACGACGAGCTATGGCTTTTTCTATCCTCTTCCCCATCTTTCGAGCTTTCTCTTGATAGTCTCGATAGTAAGAACGACCTCCAGACTCTGTTTTCTCATCATAGGGAAGATCCTCGACATAATGACGCCATTTTTCAGGGGCATCTTTTAGCCAAGGTTCATCTCCCTCGACAAAGGGAAAAAGCTCATCAAGAGACATTTTCTCAGGGAGTTCAATGATGTAAGCTCTACCCCCTCGCCCATATCGAGAATGATATGTAGTCTCGGGCTCAATAATCCCTGTCTCCCTACCTTTCTCATAAATCTCGCTTACCACCCTCATCCCCGTGCGCTGCTGTACATTCCAAGGACCAGTCAGGAATGGAGGATCTATTGAGAACAGTCCAGACTTCTCTACCAGAGCTGCTGAATGTGGACCGGCTACATGGAGATAGTAATTATACCCAGGCCGAACAACCCCAGGCAGTGCGGAGCGCAGCTTAGCTTCATCCACAAGCCTAAGATGCTGCTGGATTGAAATTGGCTTCAGATCAGTGGGCGTAGTGGGAGTTGGACGCATCTGTTGATCAACATCAATCAGACTTTCTGTAAGAGCGTGCAGCTTTGGATTTAGACCTTTTCGGAGAGATTCTGCTGTAGGATATTCAACCTTGCGGCCAGAGTATCGTTCCTCTGGGTTGTAGTGCATGGATTGCTGTGAAAACGCCGGTTTACCATAGTCATTGATAAGCCGTGGCGGCCACTCACTATGAGGCTTGTGCGGAAATGCTCGTCGATACTCCTCAGCATCCAATGTATACCAATAGCCTTTCTGCTTGGATCCGACCTTAGACTTCTTCAGTGGCTGCCATGACCGAGCATTCTTCTCTAGCTCTCGTTTTTGTACTGCGCGAGATGGCGTTTTTTCTAAGGAGTAATTCCTCCGACCGCTAAGCCCTCCTTTCTTCTCGTCAGCCATCAGCCAACATCCTTAATGTCGAAAACTTCCTCAACACGCTCACGGGCTTCTTCTGTTGCGCCATTCATCTGAATTAGCTGAGTAACGAAGTTCACACCACCACCCTCACCAGAAACACGCTGAGCCTGAACGCAAGTATACATAAGTT
>Ga0080013_1002845_pt1 | contig 19402 bp, 30 predicted proteins | sample ETNvirenome_6_85_FD_69236 | JGI IMG/M metagenome (GOLD analysis project Ga0080013, IMG submission 69236) | Marine viral communities from the Pacific Ocean - ETNP_6_85 (SPADES assembly) (version 2) | ecosystem: Environmental > Aquatic > Marine > Oceanic | place: Pacific Ocean | collected 2013-06-19 | reverse complement strand
GAAAAAGACGGGCAAATCCGGGCAATAAGCGGGCGTTTGTAGGCAGTTTTCAATAGTCATGGTTAAAATAGGGCGTTGATGAATGGTAAATCATGCCCGTCAATGATTGGTTATTGGATAGAAGCGTCTTGTGTGAGATGGCTAAAATCACAACCAACCGTGAAGTGTATGTTCATAATCTTGGTGTGCAATTCCCACGCCGTAAATTGTATGCTCATGGAAGTGACCACATGAGATACATTATTAACCGTCTAACTGTGAAAGGAAAGGGGATGAAGATTGGTGTTTGCTCTAATGTAATTGACTTTAGGGCATTGAAGCCTCCGATGTTGAAGGAAATGATGAGTCCCGATTGGAGGTTGTGGACAAATGCGGTGTATAAAAAGCAAATTGGAAACCCTGCTATTTACCAAGACAAGAATCTTATTTGGGATATTGATGCGGAGGGTGAACCAATGAAAGCGTTCTATCAAGGTGAAAAGGTTTGCGCCCATCTGAAAGGTCTTGGATATGACCCTATGATGGTCTTTTCGGGAAGCAAAGGATTCCATGTATGGCTCAACGAAAATCAATCTAAGGGAATGGTGGGGAAACAATTCTCCACTTTTAGTGATGATAATGCGAAATTGTTAGCCAAAGCATATTGTGAGGTGGTTAAAGATGTCTTCGTCAAAGCGACAGGCGAGGAATTTAGAGGGGCTGATTTAACCCCTGTGGAAAGACAAGGAATTATTGCTTGTCCATATTCGGTTCATTGGAAAACAGGACAAATTGTATGGCCGTTGGATGAACGGAATCTGTCTTCTATTCGTGAGTTATCTGCTGATGCTCAACCTGTGGATATTGCGATGGCTATTCATACACAGGAGAATGGTCAATTATGGGACACGGATGTTCATTTTACAGAAACTCCTATGTATTTCACGCCCTGTAATAAGGTCTTTGAGCGTGGGATGCCTCATTGGAAAGGTTTAGATGGTTGAATGGCACATGGATAGTCATGTCCCGCTATACCGATAGAATCAATGAATGTTATCCTTGCGATAAATCCGAGGCCAAGATAACGGGGCTGTTCTGTAAAGTATGCGGGTGCAATATGAAAATCAAAGCCCGTATGAAGAATGAGAAGTGTCCTTTGGGTAAGTGGAAGGAATAGTTAGCGATGGTAGGGATTTGAACCCTTACTGTTTCCCACATCATCGGAGTCGTCACCCCTAATGGTTTCTTATGCCTGTTATTGTTCGCCAATCTCTCGCTAATTGTGGCGAAGAAGATTCAGTATAAAAGGATTACTATTCCTCTTTGTCCTTTTTCGCTCGTCTTGCTCGTTTGTTTTTCCAAATCTTTGTGAGAAGCAATCCTCCAATAACTGAACAACCTGCTACAAAGCCCAAAGGTGTTACATTGATAGGAAGTCCGACTTCTTGTAGGGCTTCACTTATCCCATCAGTAAGTGCGTGGAGAGCAGGTGGTTCCCAATCTTCGGGTTTATCAACATCAAAAGACCATTCGTATTCATAATCCAAAGCATTACAGGTTGCAGTAGCAATAGGTTTTACTTTGATTGTCCACCGACCCGGTTTTGTAATAAGGAATCTTTTCACCGCCTCTCCTTCGGGACAGAATTTATCTTCGGCATCGTAAGAAGCATTACAACCTGCTAAATCGTAAATATATGGCGTGGTTGTTTTACCCTCATATTCATTTGAAATTGTGATTCTAATTTTGTGAGTTCCACCATTACCGCTATGATAGCATCCACCATGTAACTCTTTCCACCAATCGGAACAATTGATGGCCGCATCTTCTAATCCGAAGGTAAGTGCAGTTTTTTGCCCCTTTGGAGAATAAAACGGGCTTTCTGCTCGGTAGGCAGTAAGAGAGTGGTCTGTTTCTGCACAGTTGTCGTCCCACGGCGCACAACCTCTTGCCATTCTTCCAAGTCCTCTTGTGGTGCTTCCGACAGTATAATTTAATGCAGTATATCCTGTTGCTTCCGCCCATTCACCTTTACAGTTTCCGAATAATGTGTTGTCGGGGTCGTCCAAGCAATCTTGGAAGTTTTGTTCCACAATTTCCTGTCCTGTCTGTGTGGTGTCTGCGTAATCTTCGGGGTCGGCAAATGCTGTATAAGAGCCTTTTCCAACATCCACAACATAAGTAGCGATGGCTACGAAGATGTCTTCAACATGACCGCCACCTCCTGTATCTTCGGGTTTCAAATAGACAATCATATAGTCATCAAAAGGGACTAATCCGTTAGGGTTGTGAGTCGTCCCTACGGAAATAGTGTGTTTTGCACCACATAATGCGGCTGTATCACGCTCATATTTTTGGTCGGGAGTCATCTCCACCTGTTCGCCTGTGGAAGTGAGGGTTTTGCGAACCATGTTACTCACCTCTTGCTTTTTGTTTGATTCGTGATACAATAATAAATAAGAGGGCTAATGATGCTGTGCCGACCATTGTAGCGGCGATAACTCCATTTTCTTTGATGTATTGTTCGGATTTATCCTGTAATATCCGTCTTGCCTGTGGGCTTACTCCCTCTCCGATGTCTTCTATCATTTCTTCTTGGTCGTAGCCAAACGCATAAAGGTGATTCCACCCACCATCGGGGAACGCACATTCATATTTGTTCAATCCCGTCATACCAAAGGCGGTTTTCATATACTGATTATACATGATGACTATATCTGCAATCAACAGGGGGCCGAACATGATAGCGGCGGCGACCCCTACACAGGGGAAACAAAAGATGGCAACAATAATGAGAACAACGGCTTCAATAATCAATGTCCCCATTTCCTTGACCCAAAATTCAAATTGTTTTGAAGAATCGGAGGATTCGGATTGGGCATGGTAGCCGTAGTGAATACTCATACCATAAGCCCCTGCGGGCCATTGGGAAGGGATGGGTATTTCCCCCTCATAATATCCATTGTCGTTTGTATCAACGATTGTGGAGTATATTGTTTTCATCACCAATCTAAAATCAATCTTTTCCATCGTCCCTTCGGTGACTAATTTTGTATATTCATCAATAGGTGTATTCAAAACCTCAATACCTCTTGCCTCCATATCTTCTATTACATCACTCACTACCGTAGCCACATATTTATCATCCATCCACCATAATTCCATTTGCACCCTGTCGGATGCAGGTTCCTCATCATCTGCGAGCGTTTTTGCTGACCATTTTATTGTGCTTCCTTTGGGGAGATTTTCCCATGTAGGGACTACACCATCTTCGTCTTGAACATTTTCCGTTACTTTGATAGGGAGTCCATCGGGGCCAAGAATGTCCATAGACGATTTGAATTGATTCAAACATTCCGGGTCTTTGGCGGCATATTCAAGGTTCTTATTTCCCGTTTGCCTCCAAGAATAGTCCCCTTCTGCCATTAAATGTTGGATTTGATTCCAATTGAATTGGTTATGCCCAAACATTAACTCACCTACTTGAACAGGAGGTATAGCCCTAACCCTGCGATTGTTACTGTGATTACGCCCATGATAGCCATTCTCCTTTCAGCCCTCTTTTGGCACTCGTCCACGAAGGCTTTGTAGTCGTCTGTTCCCTCATCTAAACCTGCATCTTCGGCCTTTTCACCACAATTCATCCCCGTCATGCCTTCAATCCATTGGGACATTACCCCATCAGCACCGAAAATCATCACGACAGCATACCCGGCCACTACTGTAACACCTGCAAAAGTAAGTGTTTTTGTAACATACGGGTTTTTCAATGCTTTTCGGAAACCACTAACGCCTCCTTCTTCTGCCCCTTCTTGGAGTGCATTCTGCAAACCCTTTTTTCCGCCCGCTTCAAGTCCTTCTTCAAAACCTTCTTCAATACCTTCCCTCCCTGCTCTCCGTGCGGCGGCTTTTGTCCCTGCATCTAATCCTTCCAAACCTATGTCGTCCATCGCTTTCATCATCGCCTTCTTCGCCGCTTCCGCCCCTGCTTCCGCCGCTTCATCAGCAGTTTTCCCTGCGGCTTTGGCGGCATCGCTCGCTATTTTGAAAGCATCATCACCTGCTTTTTTGACGGCTTCATCAACTTGTTTTACAACCTGTTGTGTAATTTCCTTTGCTAAGATTCCCGATTTTACAAGGACTTTGGCAACCAATTCTGCGGCTTGTTTGGCTACATTTTTAATCAATTGTTTTATAGCCACACCTGCACCTGCATTAAAGACAAGATTTTCAGCATAATGGTGTTCATTAGACATGAATGACTGACTGATTTGTGGATTGACTCGATGACGGCTTTCTGAATGGAATCCAAGAGGGTCTATTGGATTCGTAAATCGCTGACCATTGAAACGAGGTTGAGCCATATTGAAACATTGACTCGCTTGTTATCTAAAGGCTTTGAAAGTAGGTCTTGGGTATGCCGACTACTGATACATTGGGAATTGCCTTTACTTTGGTGAGGTAATTATCCCATGAAATTACATATCGGACATTTTCAATTTCTGCTGTTGGTAATACATTTCCGCCCGATTTTGTTCCTTCGGAACGGACACGCTCGTATTCTTTGAAGTCAAAGATGAAGAACCCTTGCTCATAATGTGGTTCTTTGAGATGCAGAAGTGGTAATGGTGGGCCATCGCCATCTTCACGCACGATAATTGATACATAAGAATCCATTTCGGGTGTATGCGCTCTAACATCATGTCCACATTTGGAACATTTAGCATAAGTCCCCGATTCATCTTCCTCATATTCAAGTGTGAATGAATAATCCTCTCGATTAACATTCCATTTGTCTTTGAAACCGCCATTCCGTGTGTCCTTTTCACGGATTTTAGAACAGCGAGGACAGAATACTGATGATGACTTCCAAGTGGATTTTCCGCTTCGGTAAGTGTGTTCGTGAACGAATTCCTCCTTCTCCATTGGGGAAACCGTCATTCCTGTGGATTTCATACCAAAAGGAACCGTGATAATATCCACCATAGGGGTCTATTGTCCGAAGGTATTGTTAAGCGTTGGGCTTAGATAGTGGAAAGGTGAAGTGTATATCATGGTCACTACTTGCGCTACGCCCGATTGTTTGCGCCCACCTGCTGACGGTAGTTACACTTGCAGACCATGTGATATGGGTCGAAAACCTATGACCAACCCCCAAAGTCCTCATGCGGCGGCAAATAAGGGAGGGTGGCAACCAAGAATTATGAAGGATGGAAAACCTATCCAAGATGGTCAAGAAATAAAGGGTGTTGCTAAGACGGTAATGCAACCTCTCCCATTCAGAAAGCCGAAAAACCCGAAATCACCTCCAAAGAAGGTAAAAACATCATTGTCCACCCAAGATTCCAAGAAAGCGGTGCAACAGATATTCAATACAAGGTGGTGGGGTTGGAAAGGTGGATTGCCACCTTCATTCCCCGAATTATTCAAGCAATTTGGAAATTATATCAAATCCGATGTTAAGCCTTCAAGCATGGTTGGGACACCCGATAGGCATAGGTCACAAATCAATATCCGAGGGGACGCATCCTATGTATTACTCATGGAAGTAATTTTACCCCAAGAAAGAATGAGTGGGGTTGAACGCAAATTGACCAATTCTCCTATCCATATTGAAAAGCGAGGAAGTGTATCGGTTCCCGATATGATGATAGCAATAGAAAATGATGGAAACACCTTTGATTTTGAAAAGGTTGATGAGAACACCTACAAGTATGAGGATGCGAATGGTAAAGAACACCAATTGCCACGATGGGCGATTGCTTAATGAACCTGTTAGATGGATGAGAGAGTATGGAATGGGAAGAAATCTTAGATTCCCCTTGTGATACTTCGACTTCCTATTGTTCGTGGGAGGAATTCATTCGATTGATGGCATTCGAGCATGGATTCACAGATGCCCATACAGCCACCATATACCCCGTCTATGGCTTCGATAAAAGATATTTTGAAGAACCTACCCTTATTGGTTTCGCTTTTGTCCCTACTATCCAATATAACCATGACGACTTTTACGGATTATTCTTTGACTACGATGATGTGACTATTTTTGAGGACTTCGTGGATTATGTCTATGAGTTTGAAGAACCCGAAACATGGGAGTCCGATACAGAATTACTCATTTACCACAATAGAGCCGCCGTTCTTGACGAAATACTACAAGAAGAAGTCAAAGAGTTCGGGTTAGTGGAAGTCGTGTCTGCGGCTTTGAGGGGTCAATACAATGGTCATTCCTCATGGGCCACCCATCCCGAAGATATTGAGGTATAAATACCTGTAAATACTAATGGTTAGATAGAGGTTTGAATATGAGCCAAAATCGCCAAACAAAAGCCCTTGATATTGTAAAGCAAATGGAAGTGGAGCAAAACTCCCCGTTTGCCTTCGTAGTGAAGGGTCAATCCAAAACAGCATATCGTGTCTATACGCACGGCCCGGAAATGCTTCTTTCTGATGGGAGAGAGTATTGGGCGTGTGAATGTATGGATTACAAAACACGATGCCGCAAACAGAAGATTGATTGTAAGCACATTATGGCCGCAAAGGTATTTCAAACCTTGAACAAGCGGTGAAATAATGTCGAGAAAAAATCTATGGAAAGAGCCTCTTTATGAGGCCATGAAAGAACGAGCCATCTTATCAAGTGAAATGCCATCCATCCTAAATGGATTGTATCGTAATGTGCCATCGGCGGTGAAGATTTCAGCCGTCCTTTGTCGTGATAAGCGATTTGTGAAGTTAGAGAAGCCGTATTGTTATGGTTTGAGTGGTGCTAAGAGCCACCGAGTCATCCTTTTCGGAAGAACCGATAGGGAATATGAAGATGCCCCACCATTCGCATTCAAGAAGATGAATTAAGCGAAGGGTTTTTATAGCGGCAACCCCTATTGGTTAATTGTGGGGTATGCAAACCTTTAGATAATCCAATGTGAAGGTATAAATACCCGTATAGCATAAGGTGAATTATTATGGACAAAAGTGGAGAAGAAATTGAAAGATGCGTGGATTGTGGATGCACAAGATTTGAAGAAGGGAATGATGCTCACAATTATTGTGCAGATTGTGGATTGGTTTCCAACAACCAAGTCATTGACTATGGACAGGATTGGAGGTCTTACGAAGATGGTTCGGGCAAAGATAATGAACGAACAGGTGCGGCCAAAGACATTCTGCAACACGATTATGGAATCACAACAGAAATCTCTCCGATAGGAGGCGATATGTCCTCAAAACAAAGAGGCAAATGGGGTCGTCTGCGTCATATTGATAATAGAGGGCGTATTAGAAACTCCACAGAACGAAATCTTGCTACGGCATTAACAGAATTGAAGCGTATTTCATCTCGTATGTCGTTGCCAAAGGCTACACAGAAAGAAGCGGCATTCATCTATCGAAAGGCCGTTGATAAGAAGTTAATTCGTGGGCGTTCTATTGAAGGTGTTGTAGCGGCTTCAATCTATGCGGCTTGTCGGCTTCACCAAAACCCAAGAACCTTAGATGATGTGGGCCGTCATTCACGGACAGGCAGAAAGGAAATAGGAAGAACCTTCCGCTTTTTGAAGCGTCAATTGGTTTTGACTATTGGTTTGTCTAATCCTAATGATTACATTCCAAGATTCTGTTCGGAATTGAAAGTGCCGAAAGATATTGAATTAGAAGCACACCGTATTCTTGCATTGGTTGGTTCGGAAGCGATGATTAGTCGTGGGCCAACAGGAATTGCCGCCGCCGCTATCTATCTTGCGGCTAAGAGGCAGAAGAAGGACAGAACCCAAAGTGAAGTAGCACAGGTGGCGGGAGTGACCGAAGTGACGATTCGCAACCGCTACAAGGAATTGTGCGAGCATTTGAATTTGGATTCCCAAGACCCGACACAAACGAAGGTTTGAATAGGTAATGGGCTAATGATGGCTCTATGATAGAGTATGTCTTAGGTGTGGCCTTAGTCATCGCCCTCATCTTTTGGGGGAATTACTACCAAAAGTTACAAGCCCTTAGTAATGAAAGGTTGGAGGGGCAAGAGTCCTATGAAAATCTGTTGTTCTCTATTGAGCGTGAGCGTGAAGGTATTGAAACAACCATGAATAGAATGCACTTGAACATCGAATATCTCCAAGAAGAAAATCGGGCAAAAGTTAGCGAGATTTCTGCACTCACCAACCAAATTACGGAAATAATAACTCAAAGCGAGGAAAAGACGGTGGAAATCAAGAAACAGAAAGGGAGGGCCGCTTCTGCTCACACTACGAAAGGTCAAATCCTTGAGAAGTGGTGTCCGTTCCTTGAGCATCCCGAAATAGACCCCGATTGGGAAGCGAAGAATTGGGCATTCATGGGGCAACCAATTGACTACATCATATTTGATTGGAGAAATGATAAGACAATTAACCTTGCTGATGGTAAAATTATCATGCTCGATGTAAAGTCGGGGAAAAGTCAATTAACAACCAAGCAAAGAAGGATTCGGGATTTGATTCAAGCAGGGAAGGTCGAGTGGAGAACGATTCGGTTAGAGTGATAGTATGGATTTAGAGAAGTGCGACTCCTGTGGTGGGAATGGGTTCGACCAACAATTACCACGATTGAAGCCGTCATGGAATGGATGGAAGTCCTCTCCCGCACATGATATGTGTTTGCAGGTGATGAGTGATACAGACGGTATGTATGTAATGTGTAATGACTGTCTTGTTTCCCATGCCTTCGTGCATTGGTGTGTAACAGGGATATGGCAATATCCTCAAAATGTTAGGGTATAAATACCTGTAAGGAGTATGAGATAATTACGGAAGTGAGCCAAATGGTATCAGTAAAAGTTATCCCCGAAAACGGAGTCGAATACAGCGTATATGAAAAGAACGGAAAGCACCGAGTATATTTCAAGGTGAACAATGGTGGTGGCCGACCTCTTGAAGTCGGAAACTACGACATTATTGAAGGCAAGTTTTTCCCCGCAAGAGGGGCTACACTTGTTTGGAACATCGTTGAGAAAGACGACAACCCTCAAGCATTGATTGTGATTGGCGATTCCAAGCAGGTCTTTGTCGGTAAATCATCTGCACCAACCCCTGCTAAGTCATGGGGAGGCAACAAATCCTATGGTGGAAACAATAACAACCGTGATAGGGATATTAAGCGTGGTATGTGTTTCAACAATGCTACACATCTTATTGCCAACAACCCTGCTTATCATGCTGTTGATGATGCAGAAGTGGTTCAAGCCATCTGCGATTTGACCGATGCTCTCTTTGCAGAATACATGAAGCGATACGGCAATTGAGGGTTCCTCTTGTCGGCTACTTTGTATTGGCTGAATATGCACAACAATGCTCCCTTTGCGACTGTCGAACAGTTAGAAGGGCAGTATGTGTGGAAATGGCTAATTGACGACCCGAAGAAGGTCTTAGAATGGTTCTTTCGACTGATGTTCTGCACCAATTGTGGAGAGCGTGGAACGGACATTAACCTTGCTCAAACAGAAGATGGCATGAAGTATTCAATTTCCCAATTGCAGAATCTATTTTTCAATTGCGGAATTATAGTCCACAAAATGAAATGAATGGGACATTTTCTCCATACAAAGGGTTTAATAGTGGAACCATCTATGAGGATATATGGGTCACAAAATCAACGGTAATGGCAATATCGTTGCAGGTGGTGATGCTCATATTTTCAGTCAAGAATGGGTTGAGAAGAACGAGTGGATGGGAGAAGCAAATCAACGAGCAGAATATGATGCTTTGGTCAAGAAATCCAAGACCTTCCTCGGAATGCCCACCTATGAAGATTGGTTGATGCACCCCGACACCATGACGGAACATTTGAAGCGGGAACCGTTGCCGTTGCCAAGCGTCTTTTTCAATTACAGAAAACCCATCCCTGTGCCAAAGATACGGAAGGAAATGAAGGCAATTGAAGATTGGCAAAAAGACCAAGATGAGCGCATGGCTATTTTCAACGAAATGTTGGGTGAAAAGGGGATTCGTGCAGGGCGAAACGGTGTCGGTGAAGCCCATCGAGGTTGGGGTAATGGCCGACAGAAGAATTGAGAATCACAAAGTATAAATACTACGAAGGACAAGGAAGGGATGAGGGGAAACCTATGATAGAACAAGATGAATTGATTTTCAAAGGACGAAGAAAGAAGATGTATGGGCTATTGCCAAGACAGGCAAAGTTAGTCGTGGAATTCATGTCGGGCCGTGAGGGTGAATGGAAGGAGGCAGAAATTATGTCCAACCTTCGGGATTCATGGGAACGATTCGGAATGGATAGAGGGAAAATCACATTCTTCTGCCGTGCGGTCAAAGACAGCAACGGAAAGCATATCTTCAAGGTATCGGGTAATCGCCCTCGTTCTATTCGATGGCTTCCTCTTGAAAATCGTTGATTATTTCTGCTTCTTCATTGAGGTCAATACCCATAAGCAGGGCTAAGTCAGTCCAATAGGCGAAATTGCCTTTGGCTACATCATTTGGATGAGGTTCAATTTCAAGGGCGACCATTTCCTTCAATTTGAAGTCCATTATTCTTCCTCTCCTGTGGGCTGATGCGTTAGGAATGATAGTCGGGCCTGTGGGTGTGTGCGAAGTGTCTTGTCTTGCACCATACGGTCAAATTGGTCTTTGAGAATGTCGTCAATGGATTCTAATGTGGGCTGAATGCCATCAAAGCCACCAAGCCATGCGAATTCGTAAGTGATGATGGATATATTGTTTGGCATTTGAAAGACCTGCCGTTTGAGCGTATCGCTGAAATTGTGTTCCATCCCTAACTTCTTGAGTAACAGGTTGGTTGGACACGATTCCTTCATGGTAAAATCCTCCGAGAAGAACATCATGTGAAATCCTGTGGGTGGTGTGCCATCATCTTTCATCTGTTTCAATGCAATTGCTAAATCAACCGCAGGGTCGGGGCGTTCATCGGGTTCGGTATCTTTGCTCATTGTAATTCTTCCTTTAGTTTTGGGTCATCCCATCGTTTGCATATTTCCAACATCTGCTTAAACGAGGCTTTTAGAGGCGTAATATCCACTTTTTGTTCTTGCTTCGCCGTGGGTTCTGTTGGAAAGTGGTATCTCATCTTCTGAATGTAGTAGCCGTTTTTAATCATCGAAGCAAGGATTCCGCTTGCATTCTCGGCATTCTTTTTGGAATCCAAAATGACTTTATTCTGTTCCTCACCGAATTGTAGTAGGTTCTCCGTATTCTGTTGTATCATAGCCCCATACAAATCACCATTTTCCTTCATCAACCTATCAATGTTTTTCGATGGTTGGTTTAGAATCGTGCCAAGATGGTCATTCAAACAACCTGTGGTCACAATGGATAATCTCATCGGGTCTGCAAGAATAGTGAAGAAGCATAGGAACAAAGAATCCACATCATCATCGGCTTTCATGTTTATGTCTGCTATGACTGTTACTTCTGCATTCTTATTGAATCCCAATTTTACCGAGTTAATCGCTTTCATATTAAACAGCCTCCGCATTTGTAAAAACGCCCTTCTTGGTGTATATCGAAAGATTCATCACAGGAGGAACAGTTTCGGAATCGCCATCGGAGGATAACAAGTGGGTGTTGTTGCGCTTCTGCGAATGTAATTGGTTTTGTATTTTGAATGAGTTCATCATCAAAGTCGAAGCCCAATGTTGAAATGTATTCTTGAACCGCATTCTCCATAACCAACCCTCAAAACGACTTACCGAGCCTACGAATCTCCCCTACGGGGATAGTTCCCACTACGAATATGTCGCCACCCTCCAAGATTGATACTTTGACCAATTTGGAATCTGATTCTCCATAATCTTCAATAACCATCCTACGCCCACCGCCTGTATCGAGAATGACCTTCATAACCTATGGTTATGTGTGTGAAGTATCTAATTCTAATGGCGAGGTATAAATAGCGGGAAGGGGAATGAAGGAATATGCGTGACTATCCCGACCCCCTCGATGATACTTACCCTCGGAACAGTTATGGGGACGATGGAAAGGATGGTGGGGTGTTAGATGTGAACACTTTACATCGGAAAGAAGCGTGGAGTGACCACCCATTTTTGAACGGTGGAATCTTTCAAGCCATCATTGACCGATATTGGGCAAAAGGAGAACATGGAGTCATTTACACCGATAAGCGAAGCCCTTATCGAATTATCAAAGTCGCCAATTTGGACATTACCGATAGTGAAGCGAATTGGGATATGTCGGAGTTCTTGAAGCATAATTGGAAAAAGGACATCGAAGGGTTGGTAAAAATCCATACATATTGGAGTGGAACCTGTGATGGATTTCATTATCAATTGATAAATAAAATCAAGAAGACAGGAAGTGCATTGACTGTGAATCAAGCCATAGCAACACTTGATTTGGATAAAGGGGATGAGGTCATGTTCATTTACATGGAAATGTTACCCTATGTTGGTTTCAACCATCCCGATTTAAGCGAAAAGGAAATGATGAAGCGTGTTGCAGAAGCGGCAACCAATATCACAATGAAGACAGGGTATTTGATAAGTGACTTGCGCCCACGAAACTTCGGCTTTAGAAAGGATGGCTCGGCGGCCATCTTTGATTTCAATAACAGTTTCTATTATTTGACCGAGGAAGGCACTTGGGATTCCAAGTATCAAATCGAGCGTGAGGATATTTACAAACAGTATTACAAAGTGATAAGGAATAATGCGAAGGTTTAATTACCCGTCCTACCTAAGAGTTAATTGGTGATAGGCCGATGGCCTTTGATAACGAAACAGATGAAAATAATGAAACACAAGCACTTGACCCCTTTACAGTAGCCGTTGATACACTACGACAGGGCAAGTATCGTGAATCGCTTGGTGGTGTAAATCCAACAGGTGCTTCTGCTATGATGATTAACGAAAGGGGCGAAGAAGTCCTTGTCGGAAAATGTCTAAGACAAGTGTATTATTCAAAGAAGCGTGTGCCTCGGACTAACCCTGCGGGTGACGATGCTCAATTCATCTTTATGATGGGGAACATGGCCGAAGAAGGTCTGCAAGACGCATGGCGAAAGGCAGGTGTATTGCTTGAGGAAAATGCTAAGATTCGGGCCAATATCGCCAAGAATCCCGACACCGATGATGAAATCATAATGAGTGGCGAAGTGGATGCCATAATCCGAATGTCGGAAGAACGCACAGGTGACGATGGTGTGCCTCGTATGCACATTTTACCTAACAAGGCTATTGGTATTGAAGTGAAGTCGAAGTGGGGCTACGGTGCGAAAGCAGTAATGCGTGGTAACAAGAATTCGACCTATGAACACGGTTTCCCTCAAATTGAACACTTGATGCAGACGGCTCTCTATCTTCACACCCGAAAGGCGTTTGAAGAATTCCACGATGTTGAAATCCCTTACTTCATTATTTGCTATATTGCTCGTTGTAATGGAATCCACAAGTCGTTCCGTGTTGAATTGAGCGATGGCTACGATGGCCGAATCATTGTTAAGGACATGAACGGTAATGAAATCAAGCCCAAGATTGAGAAGTCGCTTGAATGGGGTGTAACTGCACAACCAATTACATTAACCCTTGATATGATGCGAGAGCGATACTATCAACACCTTGAGAATATGAAGGCTGATACGCCACCACCAAGAGATTTTGACCTCCGCTATTCCGATGAGAAGGCAGAACGCTTGTTTAATGCAGGTGAATTGTCCAAGACGAAGTGGAACGAACACCAAAAGAAGCCATTGGCTGAAATCGGTGATTGGAATTGTTCATACTGTGATTGGAAGGGAGTGTGCTATCCTCAAGGTATCTTTACTATTCCTGTCGAAGATGGGATTTTGACGATTGATGAGGCACTCGCTAACTACTCGGTGGGTGAATGAAATGGGTGAAGCCCCACAAAGGCTCGTCTATGACCGTCATGGCCGTGTAGCGTGTGAAGAATGCGGTAAATTCGGGTTCATTGATGAGAGGAAGCATTCAGTTACGCCCGAAGGTCGTTGGCTATGCCCTCGTCATTGGTTGAAGGCTACGAAAGGCATTGAATTGCCCTAATCACCTTCACTTGTTACTTCTAACTATGAGAACCATGACCCCAAGTAAAATTGCCGTTTGACTCGCTAAAGCCACATTTACCCATGATTCATATTCACCTTTAGTTAGAGTTTGGTCGCAGGTATCGTCATCCTTGCATCCCATTGTTAATCCCTCAATAGAGAACGCCCGATGTTTTCAAGTAGCCCCAAGTAGCAAGCGCACCGCCACCAACAATGGCTAAAGCAGGTGTTTTATCTGTTCTGCTTGCACGGAAAACAAGTGGAATCCCAAGAAATGTTACCGCAAGTGCGGCAGTATATCCAATTCCATTTAGGGAAAGGAATCCTTCTTTTTCGTAGTATTTTTGTGGCATATCCATGAACGACATGAGAATACATTGTTGGCTCGACTATCTAATATCAATTAACGAGAAGTCATGCGTGACCTCAAAACTCGACCACGGACAACCGGGGAAGCATAAAGGCATAAATAATCTTCTAAAACGGGAAAAATTCAAAAATCTTGTGCTACAACAGAAATGACGACTGTAATATCGTCCTCTTTGCCACCTTGATAACTTGCATATTCGACACCTTCTTGTTTCGCCCTATGGAAAAATGGAACATGAGCATCTTCATCTTGGGAGATTTCATAAGCGTGGCGAGCCAATCCTTCTGCCAATCGTTTTGGGTTCTTGGGGTGCTTATCCACATAATCCAAAATCTCTTTCGGCCACAGGTTGTCTAACAATCCATCTGTCCCCATAACGACCACATCACCGTCTTCTAATTTCAATTGATAAACTTGTGCATCATCGGGCCTATCCCTTCCATGTGGGAATCCATCTTGTCCGATGCCCAATTGATATGGATAATTGAATTGATGTTGATGTTCAACACTTTCCAACAAGATTTTTCCGTCACGAATGATGAGGAATCCCGAATCTCCAATGTTTGCTACACGGAATATACCCTCCTTGTCTAATTTTCCCATACAGAAGGTAGCCGAACCGACTTTCGACAGTTGTGGATATGAAGCCATAATCCCATATTTAGGGTCTTTAATGCCCTCTTTGACGATTGCATAGGTTTTTGTAAGCATTTCATCGGCAAATGCTCTCGGATTCACCCCCTTAGATTCCCAACCCCCAACACCGTCTGCTACCGCAATAGTGGAATTCGTAGGGGAGGACACAACATAGGAGTCCTCTCCGCCCCTATGGGCTTTTCGTGGATTCGGGATATTGTAACCTGCTGAAAAGAGGCGAAGCATACAAATTACTTGTCGCTCTTGTTATCTAAATCATCCAACCCTTGATATAGGGGTTAGGTCAATCCCCTTGCATGGGTTTTATTGTCGTTAGAGTATGTGGGAAAACATTTCCACATCGGCATGAATTGAAAAATACCCTCGGTTTGGAATATGACTTTCGGAATAAGGATTTCAAAGGGGCGTTCCCTCAAACAAGCCAACGGATAACAGTCATCGAGCAATTCTGCAAAAAGAATCGTTTGAGCCTGTTTGTGGATGGCGAGGAAAAATACAATCCAATGGAAGCAAAGAAGAATCACAAGAAGCAAACGAAATTGACTCTTGATGAGTTAGACAACCTTGACGAATTCAATTTAGGCGCATGGCTCCCTATTCTTGAGCAAGCGGCTGACGAAAAGGATATTGGAACGATGGGAGTCGTAAAATGGAATGAACCAAATGAAAGCGGAACGGGGTTCAAGCAGGTGGACATAGACAAAGATACGGCCCCTATTCAGTTTGATTACGATGCTTTGACCAAAGATACACAATTCCACCCTCTCCGTGATATACAAAAGCAGGTTTTAGGGCCGATGATGGAGGCGGTTAATGAAGGTTATCGTAACATCGTCTTGGAATGTCCCACAGGTAGCGGTAAATCAGCATTGGCAAAAACAATTGCTCAAGCATTCGGTGTCCCTTCCTACATAGTAACACATTTGAAAGGATTACAGGCTCAATATCTCAAAGAAATGCCTTACATGAAATCCGTTATGGGTCGTGGAAACTATGATTGCCTTCTTGATGTGGAGGCAGGTTGTGATGATGTTAAGGTGGCGGAAGAAGCCTTAGCGAATGCGACCAATACGAGTCCCGAAACTTGTTCGGCGGCTCTCGCACCTTGTAAATATGCCAAAGGATTCAAATGCACAAAGATGACTCCTAAGAATGAAATTGGAATCTATGACTTCGATGCTGACCCCAATTCAATGTGTTCATATTATGCGGCCCTAACGAGGGCGCAAAAGGCGATGTATTTCGTTGGCAATACTGCATATATGATGGCGATGGGTAAATCGGGGAAGGTTCTGCCACAAAGACCGTTCTTGATTGTGGATGAAGCACACCAATTGGCAAACAACATGATGAGTTTCCACAGTTTGACCGTATCACAAAGGATGTTGGAAAAATTGTTTCGATTGCCCACACAGCAAGACATCTCTAATGCAAAAAGCGAGAAAAAGAAAGATATTTACAAAAAACAGCGAGAAAGGGTCTTCAAGGTCTTCGATGGCAAAGGTGCATACGGATTACCAAATATCAAATCTATGACGCTTACGACCCCTTTAGCGGATAGAAAAGCGGCATTACAGACATTGGGTAGGTATTTGTTCGCACTACGGGATGAAATCAAGCGAAAAATGAAGGATAAGGACACTCAAACCAAGTATGATAAGCGAGAATTGAGTTATGCTTCCAATTGTGTTGCACGGATTGATGATTTGTTAGGTTCAATTGCTACGGATTGGGAAAATTGGGTCTATCAAGTGGACGAACACAACGAATACCCGACATGGATTGCGTTTAAGCCATTGAAGGTAGCGGATTATTCGGAAGAATTGTTGTTGAATCTTGGACAGCAAAGGATTTTCATGTCGGGAACGATTCTTGATTACGAGATTTTCGGAAGGGAATTGGGATTGAAGGCTGACGAAACGACTTACATCAAGGTTGATTATTCACCATTCCCCGAACAAAATAGACCCATTTATACACACATTAAGGGTGGGAAATTATCGAGAAAAGATAGAGGGTTAGAATCTTACCAAAAGTGTGCCGAGGCCATCGCTCAAATTGCGGCAAAATATCCCGACAAGAAGGGGCTGATTTTACCATTTACAAATGATATTGAGGATGGTATCGTGGAGGCTCTAAAAGACAATCATCCATTGGTATATGCACGGTTAAGACAACATTCTAAGATTCCAAAAGAGCGTGATGCGGTATTCCGTGAGTTTGAAGATGAGCAGAACAATGAAATACTCATCTCCACTTATGCTAATCAAGGGTTCGATGGAAAGATGGTGGATTTCACAGTAATTGCCAAGATACCTTTCGGGCCGCTTGGCGACATACAGGTTAAAGCCAAAGCCGAGAATGACCCTAAGTGGTATCAAATGATGACGGCGGTTGAATTGGCTCAAATGATGGGAAGATGTGTTCGTTCAGAAAATGATAAGGGCGATGTGTATATCATTGACCCCTCATTCATGTTCCACTTTGAGCGAGGGATGAGTAATAATCCATTGGCAAGAATCCTTCCCCCGTATGTAGCAACCTCAATAATTAAAAATAGGTGATGGACGATGAAAATTGGAATATGTGGCAAAATGGCGAGTGGTAAAACAACACTTGCCGAAGAATTAAGTCATCTTGAAGATTATGGATTCACAATTATTTCGATGGCAGGTGAAGTAAAGCGTGTTGGGCGTGAATTATTCGGTATGACTAAGAAGGACAGGCCACTTTTACAACAAATTGGAATGAAAATGCGTGAAATCCGTGAATCGGTATGGTTAGATGCCGTTATCAATGAGGCTAAACACCATCCCGATGCCGTTTGTGACGATGTTCGTTTCATCAATGAGGCTAAAAACTTGAAAGATGCGGGATGGCTTCTTGTAAAATTAGAAATAGATGATGATTTGCAGAAATCACGATTGAAAACCACTTATGGTGATGATTGGGAAGTGCATTGGAACAATAGAAGTGACCCTTCGGAAGCAGAAGTGGACAAGATACCGTTAGATTGGTTCGATTTGGTTATCCCTGCGGCAAATGATGGCTCACCCACGAAAGAATTATTATCGTTCTTGCGTTTGTAATTTGGTCGGCCAAGCATCGAATACTACGAATGTGCCGTCCTCTCGTTGCCCGTAATTGCCTTCGTGCAAATCTTCTAATTTGTAACCGTGCTTTTCTGCCCATTCTTGAACCCTGTCCTTTGCACCTAAGATGCGGGCTTTGCTCATTTCACCATTTCCGATAGTCGGAATGTATTCCATAACCCAATAAGCAATCTTCTCATCAATTTCCAACGGGTGTGCTGATGTTTCGGATTCGACCAATTCGACTAATTTTTGACCTGCATTCCCTTTAGAGTAATGTTTCAATTGCACAAAGTCGTCAAGATATGGTTTTCGACCTTCATCAGACAATTCCCAAAGGTATTCCATAAAATCTGCCTGTTCTCGATTGATTGCACCTCCTGTGCCATAACCGTCTTGTTCAAGTGATACGATTTTCAGCACATCTCCCGATTGAGGAAGTCGAAATGCTGTCCCACCAATTCCATGATTAAGATACTGACCAATTATTTCGGCTCTTTTGTGAATAAAAACAGGTTTTCCGTTTATTGTGTCGAAAGATTTCTTTTTCGTATTCAAATCCAAGTTTCCCGGATTCAAACCGGGCTGTTCGGACGAAAACGCACTTTTAGATTTTGAAATCCATGATATTCCAATTAGTGATGCACAGACAGCCAAGAGAATAGAGGTTTTCCCCTCCATTTACTCACTTCCAAAAGTGTTTGCATTCAAAATCTGCGCCGAATCCATCTTCGGTTACAGTTTCGGCGGCAAGTTTCTTGCCTGTAAGTAATGCGTATGCGCCGTAAAGACCGAGAATGCAAAATCCATACAATCCAAGAGTGTGAAGTGTGTTTGTGCCACTCTCCGCATTTTGAACGAACATTGTATCTGCGGCATCCACTTTGACCCCACCTGTCGGCCCCTCAATATCAATGATGCCCATGTAACCCAATTTTCCGAGTGCTTCTTGGAATGCGAACCAATCAACACCTGCTTCATTTTTCAACGAACCATCAACAGCGTTCTTGTTGTAGCCGTTCTGTTCCGAGATTGCCATAATCTGTTCATCAGTCATTTTCGGGTGTGCCATCTTCATCGCCTTCATAATCGTTGAACGATTTGGGAAAACAAGGATTCTCACACGGTTATGGATGATTTTCTGTCCATCCTTGTCTTGTTGATGAGGATAAACGACATACTGAACGACCTTTTCATCGTTGTCCCTTGACTTTACAAACTCTTGAAGAATATCTGTTGAGGAAAAGTATTGGCGACCTGTATAGATTTTACC
>Ga0080013_1002844_pt1 | contig 19405 bp, 16 predicted proteins | sample ETNvirenome_6_85_FD_69236 | JGI IMG/M metagenome (GOLD analysis project Ga0080013, IMG submission 69236) | Marine viral communities from the Pacific Ocean - ETNP_6_85 (SPADES assembly) (version 2) | ecosystem: Environmental > Aquatic > Marine > Oceanic | place: Pacific Ocean | collected 2013-06-19 | reverse complement strand
CCCGATTTTTTCCTCAAGGGCGGAGATAGAGATAACAGAGAAAACGTGCCTGAGTTTGGCATATGTAAAGATATAGGCTGCAAAGTAATTTTTAATGTTGGCGGTGGAAAAGTTCAAAGCTCTTCGCATTTAGTAAAAAACATAAAATAAGTTAGTGAGGCAATCTTGAAAAAGAAAAAGTCTAATAAGAGACCGGGCGCTGGATTTGTGATTGTAAAAAAAATTGGAGCCGAATGGAAACCTCTTGGCTTAAGATTATATGGTAGATATGATTTACCAAAAGGCGGAGTTGACAGAGCAGATGGTGGTAACAGGTTTACCACAGCCCAAAGAGAGTGTGAAGAAGAGTGCGGAATTATAATCTCTCCGTCAGATTTAATTTGGGGTACTGAAAGCATTCAGGTTGGACATGTGACGATATTCTTAGCTAAAACATCTCAAGATCCAATGATTAAAAAAAATCCTAAGTCTGGAATAGTTGAACATCATTCCGCAGACTGGTTAGACTGGGATACATTTGAAGAAAAAATTTATGGTTATTTAGGGCCTGCAGTTGTCTGGGCTAGAAACAAATTAGGATCTTGAATTACTATATGCTTATGAGAGATATTTAGTTACATGTCTATATTCAAAGAACATAAATCAATTGCTGATCGATCTTCATCAGACAGAAGGCGGCATCGAGAAAAAATAGATAAGGCTATTCGTGAGGGAATTCACAATATCGTAGCTGAAGAATCTATCATCGGCAAAGATGGAAAAAAGAAAATCAAGATTCCCGTGAAAGGAATCAAAGAATATAGATTTGTGTATGGAAAAAACTCAGGTAGTAAAGTAGGCGCTGGTACAGGGAAAAATGTAAAGAGGGGAGATCGCTTTGCAAACCAAAACACCGGAAGAGCGCCAGGCGAAGGCGAAGCTGGTGATGGCGACGGCGAAGAATTTTACGAAGTAGAGATTACTCTTGACGAATTATCTGAGTATTTGTTTCATGATTTAGAGTTGCCAGATTTAGTAAAAAAATCTATTAAGAAATTAGAATCCCAAAAAATTAAAAGAAAGGGATACAGAAATAACGGAATCAGGCCGCGCTTAGATAAAAAAGAGACAGTTAAAAGAAAGATTCGCCGTAAAAAAATGGTAGAAAGGAACGATTCTACTCGAGATGAAAATGATGACTTCCCATTTAACGAAAGAGACCTAAAATATAGGTACTTTAAAAAGTCAACTGCATATTCTTCTAATGCTGTTATATTTTTTATAATGGATATTTCTGGAAGTATGAGTAAGAATAAAAAATATTTAGCTCGGAGCTTCTTCTTTTTGTTATATCATTTTATAAGATCTAGATATGAAAATACAGAACTAGTTTTTATCGCTCACGATTCTAAAGCTTACGAATGCAATGAAGAGCAGTTTTTTCAAAGAGGATCATCTGGTGGAACAATAGTTTCTTCTGCATATGAAATGATGCATGACATTATGATGAAAAGATATTATCCAGATAATTGGAACATATACGCTTTCCAATGTAGCGATGGCGATAATTGGGGAACTGATAATGAGAATGTGAAAAATCTTGTTTCAGAAATTAAACCGCACTGTCAACTATTTGGATATTGTGAGATTGAGCCACAGTCAGAACAACTTAAATGGCAAGAAGAAACTTCTCTCTGGGCATGCTTAAAAACAATACAAGATTCTAGTTTAAAACTAGCCAAAGTAAGTGAAAAATCCGATGTTTGGGAGGCTTTTAATCACTTTTTCGGAGGAAAATTAGCAAATGTCTAAATGGACTTTAGAAGAACTAAAAGAGTGGGATGGTAAGATTGCAGAGTTAGCAAAATCTCATAATCTAGATTGGTATCCAATAAACTATGAAGTGTGCGACTATTATGAAATGATAGGCCATATGTCATACCACGGCATGCCGTCTCACTATAATCATTGGTCTTTCGGAAAATCTTTTGAAAGAACACACCAAATGTATAATCTTGGAATGTCAGGTTTGCCATACGAGCTTATTATTAATTCCAATCCATCTATTGCTTATTTAATGAGAGAAAACCCGCTATATTTGCAAGTTCTTATTATGTGTCACTGCGTGGGTCATTCTGATTTCTTTAAGAATAATAGAATGTTTTCTAACACTAGACCAGAAGCTATAGTATCTGGAATGAGAAACGCGAAAAAAAGAATACGGAGTTATATCGAAAATCCTCATATAGGAATTAATAGGGTAGAAGAGTTTCTAGATTCTTTACATGCACTTCAATTTCATGTTTATCGATCACCGAAAGAATATGTTTCTCATAAAGAAAAAAAATCTGTTCTTTTAGAAAGTATTAATAGAAAAATATCTGCTGGCGAAAGTCCAGATTTAAGTTGTTTAAAAAGAATCCCTATAGAAAAAGAACAAGATATATTTTCTTTTATTTTAGAGCATGGAAAAAATTATGAAGATTGGGAGCTAGATCTAATTGAGATCGTTAAAAGAGAAGCCTATTATTTCATGCCGCAAATTCAGACAAAAATAATGAACGAAGGCTGGGCTTCTTATTGGCATTATAAATTAATGCATGAATTAGAGTTACCGCAAGAGATTCATTTACCGTTTTTAAAATCTCATAACCAAGTGGTCCAACCCCATATTGGTAGTATTAATCCATATAATATGGGGTTTTATATGTTTCAAAAAATAGAAGAAAGATATGGAATTGAAGAAATATTTATCGCTAGAACCGTTGGACACGATGAGGCATTTATCAGACAATATCTGACAAGAGAAGATTGCGAAGAGTTAAATTTATTTGCTTTTTCAGAAAAGAAAGATTACTTTTTAATTGATGACGTTTCAGATGAAGAAGGTTGGAAACGGGTGAAAGATGGATTAGTAAATCAAGTTGGTGCTAATACAATTCCAAAAATATATGTAGAATCTATAGATGAGGGTGACACTTTAGTGCTTCACCACGAACACGATGGCCGAGATTTGGAACTTGATTATGCAGAAAATGTAATTAACCATGTAAGCAAACTTTGGAAAAGTGGTTTAGTTAAGCTTTTGACAATCATTGAAGATGAACCATTTGAAATTTGAGGGTAAAAAATAAAATGGCAAAGAAAAATAATTTTTTAGATTTAATTGAATCGCACCGCGGTCTCAAGAAAGAAGAGAAGTTCGAAGGTAATTTTTTAGATTATCTAGAACTTATTTCTGCTCAACCAGAAGTAGTAAAGTCTGCGCACAAAAGACTTTACGACGCAGTTATCGATCATGGAGTTAACGTAATGAACTCTGAAGATCCTAGAAAAAGAAAGATTTTTGACGGCGACTCAATCAAAATATACGATTACTTTAAGGACCAATTTTTCGGAAACGAAAGAGTTATCTATAAGATAATGAGGTTCTTACAAGCGGCCTCTTTAAAAGGTGAAGAAAGTCGGCAAGTGTTATTGTTAATGGGGCCAGTTGGAGCTGGAAAATCAGCCCTAACAGAACATATTAAAAGGTCTCTAGAGCAATTGCCATATTACCACTTAAAAAACGACCCCCAAAAGGGAGAGCCGCTGCAACTTATTCCCAGAAGCTTAAGAGAAAGTTTTGAAAAAAAATTAAGCGTTAAAATTGAAGGTGACTTAAGTCCTGTGGCTAGAGATAATCTGCTTAGAGAATATGACGGTAGATTTGAAAACTACCCTGTAGTAGAAGCAACCTTTTCCCAGCGTGGACGCAGGGGTATTGCTGTAGTTCCTCCAATGGACGCAAATAGCCAAGACGTTTCTGTACTGATTGGCTCTGAAGACATTTCAAAGTTAGACAAATATGCGGAAGATGACGCTAGAATCCTATCCCTCAATGGTGCATTCAACGTTGGAAATCGTGGTATTGTCGAACTAGTGGAGGTTTTTAAGAATGAAATTGAATTCCTCCACACCATTATCACGGCGACTCAAGAAAAAAGAGTCCCGTCACCCGGTAAGCATGATATGGTTCACTTCGATGGTGTTATTTTAGCGCACTGTAACGAAAGTGAGTGGAACAGATTTAAAAGCGAACATACTAATGAAGCTATTTTAGATCGTATTGTTAAAATCAACGTTCCATATGTATTAGAATTAGATCAAGAAATAAGAATCTATAAAAAAATGCTTGCATTATCAGATTTTCATTCTCACATTGCCCCCCACACTTTGCGAGTAGCCTCAATGTTTTCTGTTTTATCGAGAATCCATGATACTCAAAAATGTGATCTTTTAACTAAATTAAAAATCTATAATGGCGAAGAAGTAATCGAGAAGGGACGCGTTAAACATATAGATATTAAAGATCTTAGAGATGAAGCAAGAGATGAGGGCATGAAGGGCATTTCAACTAGATTTATTATGAAGTCTATTGATGCTGCTTTAACAGACTCTGATAAGGGCTTCATAACCCCTGTATCTATAATGAAGTCAATTGCTACCCAGGTTAATGAACAAATTCCTGATCAAGCGTTTAGAGAAAAATGCTTAGCTATCATTCAAACGATAGTCAGAGAAGAATATCTTAAGATGCTAGAAACTGAAATTGCTAAGGCTTTTATAAACGCCTATGAAGAACAAGCGCAGTCTCTATTTGATACCTACCTTGATAATGCAGAAGCATACACGACCAGACAGAAATTAAAAGACAGAATAACAAAAGAAGAAATGCAGCCAGACGAATCATTTATGAGATCTATTGAAGAGCAAATCGGAATTCAGGGATCGTCAAGAGATGGATTTAGATCTGACGTTACAGCATATATGTTTGCTAAGATGCGTAGAGGCGAAAAAGTTAATTTTAGGTCTTACGAGCCGTTGGCTGAGGCTATTGAAACTTATTTAATATCTTCAGTAAAAGATATGGCAAGAATTGTTACAAAATCAAAAACTCGAGATGAAGAGCAGCAGAAGAAATATAGTGAAATGATACAAACTATGATAGATGATTATGGTTATACAGCGGAGTCTGCAGAAGAGGTGCTTATTTATGCTAGCAACAATCTGTGGAGAGATAGCTAGGAGTTTGAATATGAATTTAAAAGTTTCATTTGGTTTGCCCGAGATTATGGGTGCGTTTGGATGTTTTGGTTTAATCCAAGCCAATTACCTTGTTGGTTCTATATTGCTTTGTTTGGGATTATTTGGTGTATTTTGTAGATATGCTTTAGAGATACAAGCAAAAAAAGAAAGTGATAAAAAGATCGAGAGCGTTGTTGGGTCTCTTAAAGACGCTTTTCTTACACCCCAAAATTGGGGAAATTTTTCTAATACGAATATGCACTAATGAAATGGACTATGCCTGTTAGGGCTAGTGGCTCATTTAATAAAAGTTTAGCAAAGCAATTTTATAATTTAATTGACCCACTAGCTGATAATCTTATCAGTATAAGCTATGGAAAATCTATAATTAACCTTGGTTATATTGATGCTTTAAGGTTACTATACGAACATCAGCCATCTAACGATATGTCTAGAGTTTTCAAAAATATACTGTTGAAAACTTTTTCTGATTCTGAGCGTAAAAGCGCAGGTAGTGGTATTATTGCTGTGCTAAGCTTTTTAAAATGCATAGAAGTAGAATTAAACGATGAATTAGAAATAGAGCTAAAAAAGTTTTCCTATCAAACGCAAAGAGGAACTCTAAAAGATTTACACGATATAATAGATCAGTTTGCACCCGATGAAAATTTAAAACAAATCTGTAATAAGATTATCGAAGATGGAGGCTTCAGTGCATCTTGTGATATTGAAACTAGCCAAGGATTAGAGGATACTTTAGAGATTATAGATGCTAGTAGGTTTAATGTCAGACTAGACTTGAACTTTAGCTCTGCTACAAAAATCAATAAAGTTAAAACTTCTTATCCAGATATAATAGTTGCTGATGGAATAATAGAAGAAGTCTCAGAAATTCATCATATTTTAGAACATTACTCAAAAACAAAAAAGTACTGCTTCTTGATATGCAGAGGGTTTAGCAATGATGTTATTAATACACTATCAACCAACTACTTAAGAGGGTCTCTGAGGGTAATTCCGGGATCCCTAATGCACAATCTAGACTCCATCAACTCCTTAAAAGACATTTGCGTTATATCTGGTAGCGATTTGTTAAGCACTTTAAAAGGTGACAGGTTTTCTACTTTAGATATAAAGAGCATAACGCAAGTAGAAAATATTAAATTAGATTTAGAGTGTATCGAAATCAAAAATGAAGCTATGTATCATGGTGTAATATCTTTAATAAAAAATCTGCGTAAACAAATTGAAAATGAGCACGTAAGTGATAAGAAAGAAATTTTAGAAAAGAGAATATCTCAACTTAGCCCAAGAAAAGTAAAGATAAGTTTGTCTAATCATAAAAAAGACCAAGTCGGTATTTCTAAAGATAGAATAAAAATGCTTGTTTCGCTTATTAACTCTTCTTGCCAATTCGGGATAATAGAGCTAAAAGAAAATAAATTTTCTAGTTTCTTACTTAATGATACTATTGAATTCTTAAATCAAAAAGGTATTTATAAGATACCAGCTAAGTGTTTTTTCGATGGTTTACAAACCGGTATAACTAACGCAAAAATGTTAAACTCTACGAGTCAGATGGTTTTAATTGATTCTGACTCTTAACAGGAGCAAATAGTTGGTTATTTTTAATAAAATTCTTTATTTATTTGGAGGACTTATGCCAAGCGCAAAGAAGAAGACAGCAACTAAGAAAACACAGGTTACAGAAGCTCAGGTAGCGAGACTTTTTGTCAATTTATTAGATGTATATAAAACTAGCTGCAAAAATGATGTTGTGGGTGGAGAGCTTTCTGCAGATCAAAAACGATCAGTTTCAAAAGCTCTAGACGTTCAAATGGACATTATAAAGTCTAAATGTTATGATCAAGTCGGTCTCTTATTCAAGGGGTAACTAGGTGTCTTTAACAGGAATAAAACATACGGTAAGGTGTCGGTGTATACTTTCTCAATTTAAAAGTAGAAAGAATCCACCGCTACATGAATTTGTGGTTTTTTCTGTTATGGATGACGATGATTTAAAAGAATCTCATGCGAAATGTAATAACTGCGGGATTACCCATAAAGTTATCGATCTATGCAGATCTGAAATTCTAGATAAGTCTGATGAATGGAGTGTTCCAACAAAAGAAGAAATTTCTTACTCTCTTTCGCCAGACTTAAAAGATTTATTAAATTCTTACGAAGCAGATCTTCCTACATGGCAGATGTCTCAGTGGATAATAGATAATAACAGATGGGGTTCTAAAATTATTCTTTCTAAAAAAGATTTAGACGATAGAATAGAGGGAAAAATTTTAATTTTTAAAGAAAAAAATCTCTTTAGAATAGAGACGTTTTTAGAATCTAAGTAAGGAGCTTCACTTCATGGAGAATTCTACAGTTAAAATATATGGCGATTTGCCTGAAGAAAAAAGAGCTTTAGAATCAATACAGGCTAGAGAAATAGTTTCAGAAATTCTGAAATTTGGAGTAACGCAGCACCAGCTGACAAAAATAATCTATCTTTTATCTTTAGAACTGGAAGATAGAATATTGCTAGAAACATTATCTGACGTCCTTCGGCCTTTACTTTTTAAGGATAATGAGAAAAATAATAACAGTTCGATTGTTTTGGAGTAATGAAAATGGATAACAATATACTACAAAAGTGGGCAGAGCTTAAAACGCTGATGGAAAGTTTAGAGCTAGACGTTCACAAGCATGCAAGCGGAAATGCCTCGGCTGGTGTCAGAGCCAGAAGAGGACTTCGACTTCTAAAGACAGAAGCTGCAGCGTTAGTTAAGTCATCTCTTGAGTTTGAAAAAGAAAGAAAAAAGTAGAGCTAAATAATTTTATCTTTAGCCAAATTATCGTGCACTTTACCGAAGATTGTCTTTTCAATTTGACATATCCTCATTCTAGTGACGCTAAAAATGTCTCCTATCTCTTGTAGGGTTAGGGGACCTTTTTTTGCTCCAAGCAAAGCACAGTTATTATGGTCTTTGCAAGAAATCCAATATCTACATTCTCCCTTTCTACACGGGAGGTTTCTTTTTTCATGTTCTGAGAAACACGTTGTGTTGTTTATTATAGTTAACTCTTTTTTCATTTATTCTGAACCTATCATAATTAGAATTCTAAATGAATAATAAACATACACCAATCAAATGTACAGACTGGAGACAATAAATGAGTGATAGAAAAATTTTCGTGATCGATACTAGCGTTTTATTATATGATATGCGCTCGATACATTCTTTCCCAGACAACGATGTTGTTATTCCCTTGATGGTTTTAGACGAGCTAGATAGATTTAAAGAAAAACCGGGTTTAATTGGAGAATCTGCTAGGTATGTCAATAGATTCTTAGATCAACTCAGGGATCTTGGTGACATTAATAAAGGAATCCTATTGGTTGATAATGGTCAGTCAATCAGGGTGGAACTGCGGGCCCCCAGCAATGGTAAACTAAAGGCACTGGATCTATCGAGGGGAGATAATCAGATCATTTTAACTTCTTTGCTTCTAAAAGAAGAATCAAAGTCTGCAGTAAAGGTAATAACCAAGGATATTAACCTAAGAGTTAAGTGCGACGCAGTTGGTTTAAAAGCTGAAGATTACTTTAAAGATGATTTAGAGTGTGAGGGAAAATTTGTTGGATGGACTGATATTGATTTGAGTAAAAGTCAAGTTGACTCTTTTTATCTAAATGGAGAACTAGAAGCTTCGCCTGACGATTTTCTAGAAAACCAATTTATCGTCGGTGGCCATGGACAACAATCAATGATTGGCATTTATAGGGCTGGTTTGATCAAACCCCTAGTTCAAAAAATAGAAAGAACTATTAATTTAGTTCCCAGAAACAAAGAACAAAGATTTGCTGTTGAAGCTCTATTAGACCCGAACATTCCACTAGTTACTCTTACTGGATTAGCAGGGTCAGGAAAAACATTTTTATCTTTGATGGCAGCTTTAGAAGGTTTATCTGGAGACTTGTATAAAAGAATTGTCATCACTAGGTCTCTACAGCCAGTTGGCAGAGATATTGGTTTTTTGCCGGGAGGGGTCGAAGAAAAAATGGATCCGTGGCTAGCTCCAATATTTGACAACGTTAGACACGCATTTAAAGACACAACATACTTTCAAGCAATGATGCAAAAAGGTCAAATTGAGGTTGCTCCTCTAAGTTTTATTAGGGGAAGAACTTTTCCAGATAGTTTTGTTTTAGTAGATGAATCTCAAAATGCATCCATTCATGAACTTAAAACTATCGTTACTAGGGTGGGAGAAAATTCTAAAATAGTATTGCTCGGTGATACTGACCAAATAGATACTCCCTATATAACTAAAAAGTCTAATGGGCTTAGTATTGTTTCAGAAAAGTTTAAAAATAGTCCGCTACACGCACATATTCATCTTCCTAAAGGGCAGAGATCAAATCTTGCCACTGAAGCTTCAAGACTGTTATAATTATCGATAGAGGAAAATATGCCTTATATTATAAGAAATAAAAATCAATGGAGAAAAGTTTATCCTGGGGTTCGCAGAAAACCAGTATATGAAGTACTTCAAAGAATGGAAGTCGGAATACTCATGTTTGATAATTCTGATGAAGAAACTTTTACGTTTAATAATAGCTATGATATAGAGCCAACTGTTACTATTTCTACAGTCGGTCCAGATGCTAACGTGAGCATATGTAGCATCAACCTCTCAAATAGTGCTGTTACTGTTAGCTCTAGTGCAAAGTTTACAGGCGAAGTACACTTGCAAGTAGTGGAGAGAATGTAGTGAGTCAGATTCCGCCCCCAGGAGCAATTGGTAGACAAACGTTTATTAACGACCATTTAATAGAAGATTTATCTGTAGAAGTTATAGATTCTGAAACAGGCAAATTTTATTTTGATGAACAGCATTTATATGTTCCGTCTGTTATCGTCGTAAAGTACATGGCACCTAGTGCTCCTCATATTAATTTTTATATGACGGGAGTGACCAATGCAGGCAATTTTGCTACGGGAAGTATAGCAGTTCAACCAGGCGTAACAGGTGCTGATCTAAATGGTGATAGTTTTTTCTTAGAAGATAAAAATGGTACAACTAAACTGTTTACTTTTGATAGTAGCACAAGCAGTACTTCTAATGGAACTATAGGAATCAATGGTGTCACCGGAGGAACTCCTACAGATGTCCACGGAATTTCAATAAGAATATCAACTGCAGTAAACAATGCAGCATCGCTAAAAATAAGAGGCATCTCTGCATTAGTAGACCCCATAAATCCAGGAGGGGCTATTACAACATTAGGCCAGGAAATAACTGGGTCTACTGGTAACACCATAATAGACGTTTCTGGAGTTACCGGTACAGATTCAATAGATTTTGAAAATGGAACATCATATGGGAGTGGGTCTTTTGCAGCTAGTGAGACTTTCTCTGGAAATTTGTTAATAAGAGCTGCATCTTTACAGATCGAATATTTATAGTAGTTTAGAGTAAGTGTAGGTTAAAAATATGGCAACCGATTTTAGAGCGCAAAGAATTAGATCCAACAACTTGATCGTAAGTAGATCTGATGCTGGAAACGCTAGTTTTCTTATATACAGTGGTTCATCTGCCACAGATTCATTTGGCGGTATAAGCGACCCCAATATGCTAACAGGCGTTGGTACTGATACTTTTCTTTTTGTTTCAGGTACTAAGTCAGACGTAGATGGTTTGAAAAGGGGGAAGCGTGGAAGCGCTGTTACCTTATTTGGCGGAGACATCGTTGTCTCTGGAACTTTATACGCCGAACGTCAAGTTATCGAAGTTGATGAAGTGACCACAGGAAGCTTGATGCTTTCTGGTGGGCTTTTTGTATCTGCTTCTGCTAACATAGGCCAGGGATTGATAGTCAATTCCGAGATGGGCAAAACGGAAGCTGACATCTTTACTGTTAAAAGTCATCCAGTTGGCAGCAAATCTAGTAATTTGCGTCTCTTCTGGGGCAATCCGAAACATCATAGAGTGCACTTACTAGACGACCCGCTTGAAGGGGATGGAGATGGTGGATTCGCGAAGTGGTACAAAGATACTGCTTTCTATGTTTCTGGAGCAATGAACTCTAGAGAAGAATACGGCGCATTTGATCATTCTAGAGGGGTCTCTGTTTTCGGTGGGGATATGCATGTTTCTGGAGTTATCACGTTTGGTGATGGAACTCCTGGCAGCGCTATTCCAGTGACCAGCTTGGGGCAGTGGACTCTTGTTGGAACTGCCCCCAATACCGTTCTGCACCCGACGAATGACCCTGAAACTGTTAGTATAAATAGTACTACACCTTTAGTAAGCCCGCAACTTCAACCACAAGAACCTAAAGCGGATCTGTACATATCTGGTTCAGTAACTCGAGTAGAGCAAATAGAAAATGACGAGCTCGCTTATACGATCGAGCACTTTAAAGCCAGAAAAAATATAGTAAATGAAGAAAGAATCGACGTTATAGACGAAGATTTTCTTGGAATTCATTCATATAGACCTTGGAAAAATAGTGAATATGATGCGCCAAGTGTTCTAGTCAATGCGTTAGTAGATGGACTACAAACCAACCCACCGCCGACCACACACCCCTTAACTATTGGCCACATTGGTGCGAGCATTCATAATATATTAAATGGTGTTCCTGGGACTATAGCTGCGATGCCAGCCCTGGTTAAAATAGACTCAACAGGATTAGACGGTGCTGGCAATATTTTAGAACTGTGGACGACTCTAGAAGAAATCAACACCGGAACGAATACATATTGGTATTCTGTCCGCTATAAAGAGAGCCAAGTTACTTTATCTCAATTTCACATGATGATTAATCTGAACTATTGGAGTCAGAACTCTAATTTACTAGGTGTATACCACGAATTCACCGACACTCAGGGCGTGTTGCGGAGCAGCAATTGGAATACAAATAATGATTTACAACATGAAGCTACTAATGGTACTGTTGTCGGTACAGATTATGCATTAGCCAACCCCGCCCCTGCAAACCCAACAAACGCGCAACAAGGTGGATTGGGTGGCGTATTATTTTATTTTCAAGCTGATGATTTACTGGACCAAAATCAAACTGCTCCTTTTGATACTAGCAATAATATTATCATAGAGAACTATTGCGTCGGGCCACAAGCTGTTTTTTATAATTGTTCAGAAATAAATGTCGATTATAATGCGAATGGGATTCTTGATACCGGCGACCTCGACCTGATGATAGACTCATTGCTAACAAATCCAGAGTTTGGTACAAATTACCCTCCTTGTGGCGGTGGAGCTGAAACTGGCGGTAGATGGCAAGTAAAAGTTAGAGAGCTAGGAAGATTCTTAGAACCCCATTGGAACACGATCGATGCCAGATCATTTGGCTTTGTTGCTATTCACTCTGGGTCTACTAGCAGCGCTTATTCGCCAGATGAGACAGGATATACGGACACCAACTTCTTTGTTTCTGGAACAGTCGGGTCAGCAGATGGTTGCGAAGGTTCTAGAGGAACTGCTTTATTCGGCGGGGATGTTAAACTATCAGGCTCTCTAAGATTAGATACATCTTATGAATACCCAGACAGTCCAGGCTGTCCGGATATACCACCAGATCAAGCTGCGATATTCGCGGGTGAGGATGGAAGTGGAAATGTTGGTCTTTGGGGTAAAGTTGGATCTGGACTGCCGTTTCCACTTGGCGGTGGAAGTCCAGACGCTCCAGTCAAATCAGTTCAATATAATGATGGCAATGGTGCCTTTGGAGGGAGTGCGAATTTTATAATTGTTGAACAAACTGGTTCAGTGCCGTATGCTGGTGAAATGTGGCTTGGACTGAACACTTGGAATGGTGGAATCGGTTCGCAAGCTCCCCAGGCAGTGATACATGTTTCAACTGACAACGTAAATGATCATCCAATATTCCTAATTTCAGAAGGACAAGGCTCATCGAACCCGAAAAGGTGGCTGCTTGAAGCTGATTTCAACCAGAATTATTCTCCTGTAACTGTTAAGAGTAATACTCATCCGGCACTAACAACATGGCAAACTGGTGGAAAAGGTAATGTTGGTATCGGGACCACAGAGCCAAAAAGAAAGTTACACGTAACATATGGTAGTATTGCAGGTGCAACAGACGATTATAAAAACTGCGCAATTAGAGTAGAGTCGACTTCACATAGAGGAAGTACTTCCACGTTACTTCATACTGGCGCTGCGGTTGAAATCGTCGCAGGGTGGAATGGCCCCACCCTCCCCACTGGTGGTGTACCCGACTATGCCAGCCTTCAGTTTGGCGATAAAGATGTAAACCACGCTGGCAATATTACATACCGCAACACGCCTAATCATGCCGAAGACGTAATGTATTTTTCTGTTTTTGGTACACCACCCGGGGGCGGCTATTTCCCAAGCCCAGAGCCAATTCGATGGTGGAGCATTAATAATCACGGAGTCTTTTCCAATACAACCAATGTCGCGACAAATAAAATCTTTCTTTACAACACTCCAGTATATGACGGGCAAAAGGGCTTGTCGAACATCGCGGAGTTTAATGGAAACATTAAGGTTACCGGCGTTGTTGATCCCGCTGGAGTAACCTTTACAGAGCAAGAGGCTAATCCAGCTAATGATGTCGAAGGTATTGGCCAAGTCTTCGTTAAAACAGATTCTCAGCTTTATTATAGAGATGGTAGCGGCAGAGAAGTTAACCTTACGAGCGGTGGCGGCGGCGGAATGTCCAGCTTCGACATGTCAGACGATAAAGGTAATACACAGACTATTGTTAATGGTAGTGAAGTCAGGGTTATTGGCGGTCTTGGATTAGAAACAGCTATATCTTCTACTGATGCCGGACAAATACAAGTGCTGACATCTGCCACCGGAAGTATTGCAGCTGGTAGAAGTTATTCTGTTGAAGGTCCCGACAAATTTATGAATGAAAAAGTCTTTTTGGACAAGAACGAACTTAAAGATGGATTAAATAATGGTCCTACGAAACGTGACTTAAGTCCTGTTACTGAAATTCAGCGCTGCAATATGACACATATGGGCTACGATCTAGGCGCTTCTGGTAGAGGACCCCTTTTTAATGGCACGAAACCTGCGGTTTTTGACATATTTAAACCAGATTCATGTATGGTAAGAGTAGACCTCCCTCCGAATGCGACTCACATTGCATTCGAAGTATATGCTCAATCTTCAGATGCCTCAGATCAAAAGGATCTGAAAATATCGCTAGTATTTTCATCAAGGTTGTTTCATAAGTTACCAATTGATAATGCCGGGAGTGATAATCAAGAGTGGGCAGGCGGTTGGACAGATTATGCTGCTAACGCTGCGATGTCAGAACCAGTCTTAGGCCAGGAGGCTCAAGCTCCTGGGTGGATATGGTTTGATAGTTCTGGCGCGAATGCATTCGACATTGGATATATCAACCACTGGAGAAGTAAGAGATCAGAATCTCAAGACTGGTTCTCAATTAGAGATATTGTTAACTCGAAAGATCAAGAATCTGCAATGGTAGGTTCGGATGTGAGCTCTAGAACTCTAGATATATGTTTTGCTCGAGCTTCTAATGGTGGGCGAGGTGATGCGATATACCAAGAAAATGACCCGGTCGTTAATACAACCATTATCGTGCCAGGATTTGACGGTAAAGGGAGCAAATGGAGCACTCAGGATAACTATGCAGACGGTATAATAATTCATCAAGTTAAAGTTTTCTTCACTGCTTCCCCAGATGAACAACCCGTATATGGATGTACAGATCCTGAAGCGACAAACTATAATCCCGATGCAACTCATGATGATGAAAGCTGCGAATATGATGGTGGAACCGACGAAATCTGGGGATGCACGGATCCCAAAGCGACAAACTATAATCCCGATGCAACTCATGATGATGGAAGCTGCGATTTTCCTCCTGAAGATGTCTCTGGCTGCACAGATCCTACAGCGTTAAACTATGATCCGTTAGCAACGACTGATGACGGCAGTTGCCAATATCCTAATACTGCACCGATAGCAAATGATATGTCAGTAACAGTTACTGAAGGTGGACTAATTGACATCACCTTGGATGCATCAGATAATGAACAAACACAGCTTCAATTGATATCAACAATTGTTAGCCCACCTACGCATGGTGATGTTGTTGTAGGATCACCAGGTACACCATTGGGGGTTCAATATACGCACGGTGGGTCCGAGACGTCAAGCGATTCATTTACATATAGTGTTTCAGACGGAATACTAAGCTCAAATATTGCAACAGTCTCTATTACCATTGCCCCTGTAAATGATGGTCCAACTATGGGTAATATATCGGACGTCAATATGAATGAAGAGGAAACCCTATCATTCACAGTAAGCGCAACAGATCCGGAGAATGACCCGCTAACATTTACAGATGCCTCAAGTTCCCCAATAAGCTTTTTAGATGTAACAGCAACAGGGACAGTTACACTAACACCAGTTGATGGCGACGCTGGTAGTCATACAGCAACCATAAAAGTTCAGGATACTTCTGGGAGCACAGATGAAAATAGTTTCGAAATTACTGTTAACGAGATAAATCATGCACCAAAAATGAATGGAATATCAGACGTTGTGGTTAATGAAAATGCCACTGCAACATTTACAGCAACTGCAACCGACGCAGACAATGATACACTTGTTTTTACCAAAAATTCTGGACCATCATTTATGACTGTTAACCCTAACGGGAATGTAACAATTTCACCGAAGACTAGTCATATAGGAACTCATAATGCTACAATATTGGTTAGCGATGGGAATGATGCCGATACCGAAGACTTCACAATTACAGTTCTGGAAGTTACACAGCAGAATAATAATCCTGTAATCAATTCAATTCCTAATGTAACCATGAATGATGATAGTACACAGAAAATAACTATAACTGCGTCTGATACTGATGATTTAGACAGTTCGTTGTTATTTGAGCTTATATCTAGCGAGCCCTGGATGTCGCTATCAAATACAGGAAATCCTGGAGAAATTACATTATCTCCAAGCGGTAATGTCGGTACATGGAATTGTAAAGTAGAAGTATCTGATGACAGTGGCGGAAATGCGACTGAAGATTTTACTGTAGATGTATTGCAGGTTGGTAAAACTGACAAATTATGCTTAGGATTCGATAAAACAAATATACAGCCGCAAGCCGGCGGACATGCGGTATATGCTGTAACATATGCATGGGATGGGCTAGAAGGAATTGTCGATCTTAAATTTGTAGTTGGTGAGCTCTCTAGTAATATTGACGTAACTAAAGTTAGGGGCGGTCACTGGGAAAATCATAAGTGGGCGTTAATACCTGCATCACTAGCAGAACCAACGCGGGTTATTGGTAGGGCTCAGGGGTCTACACCAATGCCGACGACTGCACCGAATGATTGTAGCTTACCGGGACGTGCCAAACATCTGGTTGCATATGTTGAAGTTCAAGGCGAGTTTGATGATGAAGTAAGCCCATTAACTAAGATCGTGGCCATCGATGAAAAGGGCGAACAAGTTGATGCAGGTGATTGTTGCATCCAGACACCTTGGAATTCAAATATAGTACTTCCAGACTTTGGTGGTGGTAAGGGCTAGTCTGCGCGCACAGTGTTTTGTGTTGATATTATAAAGCACTGCAGTATACTGTAACAGTAGAACAGTTCTTCTATTTAATCTACTATATAAAAATAGTTCATCAGTATCAGTACCTCAGTCTACTGTAGATCTGTAGAACAGTTTTATAGTAGGCACAAAAGAATAATTGTACAACAAAATAATTCTAAATAATTTTCTATTAATAGTTCTTGAGTAGCAGAACGCTAGAAATTATAGGAGAGAATTTAAATGTTTGGATCGCCATTTGATACCGAAAAGGTGTTAGTGCCACAGTCAGCAGAAGTTGTATTCGTTGCTGATTTATTTATTGAAGATTATGTTGGGGGAGCAGAATTAACAACCGAAGCTTTAATTGAAGCTAGTCCTCTAGAAGTTTTTAAAGTTAGGAGCAGTGATGTTTCTATGGAAACTCTGGAGTCTGGCCATAAAAAATATTGGATTTTTGGCAATTTTTCTAGATTAAATCAGCAATTGATGCCGACTATAGTTGCTAATCTCAACTACTCTATCTTGGAATATGATTATAAATTCTGTAAGCATAGAAGTATAGAGAAGCACTTAGAGATAGAGCAAAAAGAATGTGACTGTCACCAACAGCTTCATGGAAAACTAATTTCTGCTTTTATGTACGGATCAAAATCACTTTGGTGGATGTCCGAATCTCAACAAGCTCTTTATGAAGAGCGCTTTCCTTTCTTAAATGAAAGAGAAAATACGGTTTTATCAAGTGTTTTTAATGATACTTTTTTTGTTGCTCTTAAAATGCTTAAAGAGAAATATAAGGACACTGATAGAAAAGGCTGGCTAGTATTAGGTTCAACCAGTTGGATTAAGGGATATCAGCAAGCGGAACAGTGGTGCAAAGATAATAATAAAGACTATGAAGTGCTCTGGAATATTCCATATGAAGAAGTCTTAGAAAAAATGGCTCAAGCCGAAGGCTTCGTTTATCTTCCTCTTGGCGGTGATACATGTCCAAGAATGGTTATTGAAGCTAAAATGTTGGGGTGCGAACTTCACTTAAATGATAACGTCCAACATGCAAAAGAAATATGGTTTGAGACTGACGACCCATTTGATACCGAAGCATATCTTTTTGCTGCTAGAGAAAGATTTTGGTCCAGCACTCAATCGTCTATGAATTATATTCCAAAAATTTCAGGCTATACGACCACCCAGAATGCCATCTCACAAAGCTATCCATATGTACAATCAATCAAATCTTTGGTGGGATTCTGTGATGAAGTCGTGATCGTCGATGGGGGATCTACTGATGGAACCTGGGAAGCATTAGAAGAATTAGCAATTGCTATCCCCGCAGTTAAAATCTACCAAGTAAATCGTGACTGGACTCAAACTCGCCATGCGGTTTTTGACGGTGCACAAAAAGCAGAAGCTAGAAGTAGATGCACTGGCGATTATTGCTGGCAGCAAGATGCTGATGAAATTGTCCATGAAGACGATTATGAAAAAATAATTAATTTATGCCGCAATTTCCCTAAGCATGCAAATCTAATTTCGCTTCCTGTTGTAGAGTATTGGGGTAGTTTAGAAAAAGTGCGGGTTGATGTTAACCCATGGAAATGGCGCCTAAGCAGAAATCTTCCAGAAATAACTCACGGAATTCCAAAAGAATTTCGGAGAGAAGATGAAAACGGCGATCTTTATGCTGGACTAGGAACTGACGGCTGCGATTATATTAATAGCAACACTTTTGAACGAATTCCTCATGCAAGTTTTTATACTGGAGAAATCCATAACATTAGGATTGCTGCATTGCAAGGAAATGAAGAAGCATTAGAAGAATACCAAAAATGGTTTAAAAGAGTCGTTGAGTTATATCCTGGAGTCCATCATTATTCATGGCTAGATATTTCTAGAAAAATAAAAACATATAAAAACTATTGGTCTAAACACTGGCAAAGCTTGTACAATATCGAACAAGAAGATACCATTAAAAATAATATGTTTTTTAATAAAACTTGGGAAGACGTAACAGAAGAAGATATAGAAACTCTGTCAAACGATCTCTCAACTAAACTTGGTGGCTGGGTTTTTCATGAAAAAGTTGATTTTGATAGGCCAACTCCTCATATCAATTGTGGAAGAAATGCTCCTAAAATTATGGGCGAATAATGAATTTTGATAATAGCGTTTTTAATTCTTCAAGCAATCTAATAAAAATAGAAGACATAGAAATTCCAGTAGATATTTCCGTTTTTGATGAAGAGGCCAAAATTCTGGCTACTCTTAAAAACTTAAAAGGTTTAAACAATTGGGAAGAAATAAGAAGCGATAAAAATTTTGATCTAGTTGAAAAAGATTTTTCAGTAGGAACTAGAAAAGTCTATATCCCAAAAAATGTTGAGAACAATTCAGATCTTCAACATTCTAGGGGACCAGCGATTCAACACGATTATGACATCAGTTTTCTTGTAAAAGAAATGCTTCGAAAAACTCAACGAACTGATGTTCCCGATAAATTAAGATTTGAAGAAATCAAAAAAGTATTAAAAATGGCAACTGAAGATTTGGATAATTTCTTAAATTCTGTCAATGACAGTACTGTCTCTGATGTCATTAAAATTGCTTTAAATAGTCCAAGAAATAAATTTATCGAAATTGGTGCTCGTAGTCCTACACTGATGAGATCTTACAAAGATGATGGTTATTCTGAAGTCGTTGGATATGATATTAATAAACTCTCTATAGGAATTGGCAAAAAGCTCGG
>Ga0080013_1002843_pt1 | contig 19406 bp, 17 predicted proteins | sample ETNvirenome_6_85_FD_69236 | JGI IMG/M metagenome (GOLD analysis project Ga0080013, IMG submission 69236) | Marine viral communities from the Pacific Ocean - ETNP_6_85 (SPADES assembly) (version 2) | ecosystem: Environmental > Aquatic > Marine > Oceanic | place: Pacific Ocean | collected 2013-06-19 | reverse complement strand
ACCATTGAATCAGTTAAAATCAATAGGCCATACACTAAAACAAACAACATTAAAATGTATTCAATTTATATACACTCCGCCTTTGCTTCAAGCCATAGCACAATGCTATATACCAGGCAATCAATTACGATAATAAAATATCTTTAGCTATATAATTTAACCGCAATTTTGTTATATGTAAATGCTTATAGAGTATATGTTTAAAATAAAAAAGACGAAAATTGAAAAATCAAGAGGCCAGCCCCCAAAAAAAAATCTCAGCAACAAAATATCGATATACCCTTTACACATAATTCTGGGTTTTGATGTGAATGTATATAAGTGTTTGCTCTATATATAGTTAGGTAAATGAAAATACAGGATAATGGATTAAAAGTATGTAGTAAATGTAAGAAAGAGAAGTATCCTACGCAGTTTTATAAGGATAAGAAAACTAGTGATGGTTTGGCTGAATGTTGCAAGGTTTGTAATTCTTATAGGCGGCAGGTTCGGAGCAAGAACTATAAGAGGTCTATGAGTGATCATATAGCCGATAAGACCGAAGATGGTGTTTTAATGGCTGATTACAACATAGGTATACTTAAAGCCGTTAAAAGGGTTAAGGACAAGAAGGATTTGGATGTAAGTGACCTGACTGCTTTAAAGGGTACTATCTGCGTTTACAAGGGAATACCCATTACTGCCAAGGATGTGCAGGATGCCAATAGGTTTCTGATGGAGAATTGGAAGGGGAGGCCTGGCCAGAGGGTTGTTGAACCTGATAAGGATGAGAGGTCTTTCAGCGAGAAGTTCAAGGCTATGGAGTTTAACCTGAAGGAAATGGGTTACGGTATATATAAACTCGATAAAAAATCCGGGGAAGAGGAGATACTGGAGGATGGCCAGAAGCGTGATAAATACGATTAAATGCCTTTTTGGTTACCACGCCTACCGTTATATATGGCGAAAGGGTGGGAGCAGGGTGTGTAATAACTGTTTCAAGATAATATAAAAATAATAGGGGGGTAGATGTGTTACCATTTGGATTGTTTTTTCTACTACTATTACTCTGATTAATACATGGTATAAAAAGGGCGGGCCGTGTAGGGTAGGGCTACACCCCTGTTGCGTGGTTGCGTAACTCGCCTCTTTTTATCTGCAATTATATATATATATGATAGAGGCGATTGACAATGCTTTAGGGCTTAGTGATGCTCTTATCGCAGAGAAGAAACAGAGTAAGTTGGCTGATTATATACCGTATGGGCTGTTGCCTGAACATCTTAACACCCCGCATGGAGACTGGCAGCTTGTCTTTCATAATACGAAGAAACAGATGCGTATGTTGTCTACGGGAAACCAGGAGGGTAAGACCTTTTCCGGTGGACATGAGGATGCCTACCATTTAACGGGATTATATCCTGATTGGTGGGAAGGGACAAGATTTAACAAGCCTACTTATGGGTGGGTATGCGGTGTTGATAATGAGAAGGTAAGGGATTCATTACAGGAATTACTACTGGGCGATCCCGATGATGATAACGCCTTCGGGACAGGACTCATACCAAGGAATTGCCTGGATAGAAATAGATGCGTTAACAAGCCGCAAGTACCGGGTGCTTTCCAGAGGGTGTATGTAAAGCATATTACGGGCAGGTGGTCTAAACTTGACTTCAAGGCATATAAGCAGGGCAGGGAAGCCTTTATGTCTAAGGCAGTTGACTTTACGCATTGTGACGAAGAACCGCCAGAGGACATATTGTCGTCTATTACGGTGCGTGGGGTCACGATAGAGAACAGTATTGTGTATATAACCTGTACGCCTGAAGATGGACTTACGAAGGTCCAGATGCAGTTCAGGAACGAACTGAGACCGCACCAGGCATTTTTAACGAGTACATGGGATGACTGTCCTCATTTAACTCCTGAGAAGAGAGATCAGATTTTATCTAATATACCTGCTCACGAAAGGGAAATGAGGTCTAAAGGCATCCCTATTATTGGTACGGGGGTCGTATTTCCCATACCCAGCGAGATGATTACGGTGGATGCTTTCAGTATACCCGATCATTGGTTTCATGCCTGCGGTATAGATTTTGGCGGGTGGAATCACCCTACGGCTATGGTGTGGATTGCGTGGGACAGGGATACGGATATGGTCTATGTATATGATTGTTACAAGGCTGTTCAAAAAGAGTTGGCAATACACGCTGCCGTGCTTAATACAAAAGGCAAGAAGGATATTACTGTATTCTATCCTCATGACGGCCAAAAGTCTGGCGATAGGAATACTGGTGTCGGTATTGCTCAGTCTTACCGTGATTTGGGATGTAATATGTTTCATACATGGTTTACCAACCCGCCTCAAGATGGTATTGAAGAAGGCAGGGGAGGTAATGCGGTGGATGTGGGACTGATAAGTATGTATAACAGGATGGCAGAAGGCAGGTTCAAGGTTTTCTCCCACCTGCGTGAATGGTTTAAAGAGAAGGATACCTACCACACGAAAGAGGGTAAGGTGGTAAGGCAGAACGAGGATTTAATGAGTGCCACACGGTATGCAGAGGGTATGTTGAGGCACTCCACACCGAAGGTCCGCACCTTTATGAGGCCCGTGGCGGTGGATAATTCCTATGATCCAATGATGACCCTGTTAAATTAAGGATATATATATTATGGGAAGCGTTACAAGGGCAATAGCCGATTATGATGAAAAGACTGGAGTAGGTAAGGGAATGGGCAGGGCAGGTGCGCAGCCCAGTATCCTTGAAATGGTAACAGGAAAAGGCAAGGCAAGTCCCGACAAAAAAGAGAGGGCTTTAAGCCGTGCAGATAGCAAAGAGAGGTATAAATTACTGTTTAGCAGCTATGATGAAGAGGGAGAGGGCGATAGTTTATTATAGAAATGTGTAATAAAAGAGGAAAGGTTGAATTATGGGCGGAATAGCAAGTGCTATAACAGGCGGGCCTTCACCTGCCGAGAAAAGGGCGAAAAAAGAAGCTGCTGCTGCCGAAGCAAAGGCTGCTGCTGATAGGGCTGCCGCTGAGAAAAGGGCTGCGGAAAACGAAAAACTCGCCAAAGAGCAGAAGGTTGCCGAGGAATTAAAGGCGAAGGAAATAGTGGCCGAAAGAAAGAGGAGGCGCACCATAGGTGTTAAATCGTCTGTTCTGACATCCCCCCTTGGCGTGATAGACGAAGATAGTTTGGTGGATAAACTGGGATAAGACGGGTAAATTATTACCCGTATATACAGCGTTATGGCAAAAAAGTTAAGCATGGAAGATACCATCACGGATATTGTAGAGATGGTAAAGTCGGCTGGTGAGACCAGGGCTGAACATAAACAAATATCAGATGAGGTAAAACAGCTTATTCTTACCAAAAAAGAGGTATTAGAAGATATAAAGAAGGCACGGAAGAAAAAGGATAAGGCCCTTGTCAAGATGAGAGAGGAAGAGGAATGGGCGAAAAAGGAAATTACAGGGGCAAGGAAAAGCGTTGGCCATGAAAGAAGGCTTGCTGAAGATAAGAAGAAGCTGGTTTTTGATGAGATGACTGCTGATATTAAAGAGGAAAGGGAGAGGAACATCTGTCTCGTAAGGGAGAACAGGGAACTCGATGAGGTTATAAAGGGTAAGAGAGAGAAACTCCAGAAATTAAAGGAAGGGATTGACTGCTAATGCCATCAGCAAAACAGGTAATGGCCAGATTTGACAGACTCGATAATGAGACTGAACGCAATAATTTTAAGACTATCTGGCAGGATGCAACCGATTATGTTCATATAAGGCGCAATGAAATTATAAGCAGGAAACAGAAGGGATCGCAGCGTACCGAAAAGGTATATGATTCCACGGCAATAAGGTCTAATGATTTACTTGCTTCAAGTCTACAGGGTTCTCTTACGAGTAATTCCGCATTGTGGGCGAAGATTAAGATAGCCGGGGATGATTTTAATAGTGATGATGCTGTCAGGGGGTGGCTTGACGGGACTTCAACGGCCATGTTCAGGGCTTTTAATGATTCCAATTATACCCTTGAAATGGCAGAGTTCTTTCTCGACCTGACAAGCGTTCATACTGCGTGTGTGCTTATAGAAGAGGATACGATAGAGAAGAGAGGGTTTAACGGTCTTAACTTCAGGGCATATCCTATTATGGATTATGTTTTTGAGGAAAATCATAAGGGTATTGTTGATACCGTTATAAGGAAATGCACCTTTACGGGCAGGCAGGCGAAACAGAAATTCGGTGATAAGGCGGGGAAAAAAGTATTACAGGCGGCAAAGAAGGGCGATGAGCAGTCTTTTAACTACCTCCACCTTGTTATGCCGATTAAAGAATACGGGGGCGGCAGGTTTGGTAATCCGGGCTGGAAATTTACCGATGTGTATATATCGTGTGAAGATGAGGTCATCACCCGTAAAGGGGGTTACTTTGAATTTCCCTATGTCGTTGCGAGATGGGCAAAAGCATCAGGCGAGAAATATGGCAGAGGCCCGACTAATAACGCACTACCCGATATAAAGACACTTAATGCCGCAATTTCATATATGCTTCAGGCATGGGCAAAGGATATTAACCCTTCGAGGTTAGTGCCTGACAGTTTGGGCTTTACGATTAAAGATGTACCTGGGACTAATATACCTGTTCCAGAGAGGTTTATAGAGGCTATACAGAAGGGTGCGCTTACATCCCAGGCAAGGTGGGAAGTATCACAGCACATGGTATCTGATTTAAGGCAGGCTATTAAAGAGGCATACTTTACGGACCAGTTGCAGATACAGAAGAAGGCGCAGATGACGGCAACGGAATCCGCCATCACATTTGATTTAATGCAGAGGTTACTTGGCCCTGTTTTCGGGAAGATAGAAAAATCCGTTTTCACCCCTATGGTTGAAAGGGTATTCGGCATAATGCTCCGTGCAGAGGCGTTTGATGAAGCACCCCCTCAACTTGAAGGACAGGGACTTGAGATAGAATATGTCGGCCCTCTTGCAAGATCGCAGAGGATGGGGGAAGTTGCGGCAATACGGAAATGGCTTGAGGCACTAGGGCTTATAGGGCAGTTTCAGCCTTCCGTGTTTGATGTCCCTGATTTTGACGAGATAGCGGTAGATATGGGAAGGCTTGTCGGTGTCAAGGAAAAGTATATTAATAGTGAGGATACTATAATACAGGTTAGGGATGCCAGACAGGCGCAGATACAGCAGGACAAACAACAGGAAAGACTTATGGAAAGTGCGGATGCGATGGGAAAATTATCCGCATACCAACCGGAGGGTGGCGGTGAAACAGAAGCCTAATAAGGCCTTAAAGTGTTATCTTGATACCTTTGGCAGGGGAAGTGGTCATGTGGTGCTTAAAGACCTTATGAATACCTTTGACTGTCCTTCTTTATCGGATAATTCAACTGCGCAACTTATAGCACTTGGGAATAGAATGGTGATAGACTTTATAAAGGACAGGCTGAAAGGTGCTTGCGGTGGGAACAGGAAGCCGTATGTAGACATTATGTGCGAAGTGGAAATAATTAATTTATCGGAAGAATAATCGCTGCGCTCTACCGAACTAAGGCTCGGTGGATTCGCTAGAATCTTTGCAATGGGAGGAATTAGACATGGCAGAAGTAGAATTAATAACACCTGATAGTGGAACAGAGACAACGGCTGATAATCAGGATACGGATATAACGCCAGAACCGAGTCCTATACCTGAGAACTGGAAAGAGTGGATACCTGAAGATATAAGGAATACACCCGTAATACAGGAAACAAAAGATATAACGGGCATGGCTAAAAGGCTTGTGGATTCACAGGCCATGATAGGAAAGTCCATGCGGATGCCGGAAGATGGTGATACCGCAGGGTGGGATGAGGTCTACGGTAAACTTGGGAGACCCCAGGCGGCAATAGATTATAAGATAGACCCCTCGATTACTCCGGAAGGTGCGGTTAATGAAAAACTGCAAACTTCATTCCTTGAGGCGGCACACAAGATAGGGCTTAATAATACACAGGCAAATGCCCTTGTCTCATGGAACAACGAGCAACTTCAGTCTATATATTCAATCAAGGATGAACAGGCGAAAGATGCGGTTTCCCAGTTAAAACATGATTGGGGAAATGCGTTTAAGGAGAGGCTTGCTGTAACAGAAAGAGTCCTCACTCAGTTTGGTGAGGGTGAAGTGTCGGCAGCGGCAGTCAGGGATAACCCCGCCCTTATCAAACTTGTCTATAATATGGGTAAGGATTTAATTGAAGGACAGGTTAGTGGTGATAGCGGGCTTGGTTCTATGACAATGTCCCCGAAAGAGGCGTTGAACAAAATTAATAAGTTGCACAGGGATAGTGAGTTTATGAAAGCCTATCACGAGCAAAAGAACCCTGGGCATCAGGGGGCTATGGAAGAGATGACGGATTTACATAAAATGGCTTATCCTGAAGAAGAATAATAATAATAATAGTAGTAGTAGATTTTTTTCCCAGACACCTGCATATAATGCAGACTGGGTGCATGGCCATACAGTTGGTCAGACTGGTGACTTAATCACAAGGAAGTCTTGCATAATTAAGATACCTTCCGATATAAAAAAAAGAAGAGAGAAGGAATTAGTAGAAATCTTTATTTATTGGGAGGTATTCTTATGAGTACTGAAATTACGGCAGCATTTGTCCAGCAATACCGAAACAACCTTATACACCTGTCACAACAGGATGATTCAAGGTTGATTAATGCGGTTAAACTGAAAGAGAATGTGACCGGCAAGCAAGTGTTTTTTGACAGACTTGGGTTGCAGACTATGACCCAGCTTACATCACGCCATGCTGACACCACACAGGTTGACACGCCACATTCAAGGCGCATGGCATCATTAGCACCTTACACGGTTGCTGATTTAATTGATGACCCCGACCAGGTTAGAACACTTATCGACCCAACCAACGGTTACGCAAAGGCGCAGGCGAGTGCTATAGGCAGAACACAGGATGATATAATCATCGCTGCTATGCTTGGTACTGCCGCTACTGGCGAAACTGGTTCGGGTTCACAAGCACTACCATCCGCACAGAAGGTTACAATTCAAATCGGTGGTGGAGGTTCAGATGATTATCTTAATCTGGAAAAGGTATTACAGGCAAAAAGGATTCTGGATGCCGCAGAAGTAAACAAGGAAGGTCGTTGTCTTGTTTACGATGCAATTCAGATGGAAAATTTCCTGCAACTTGAGAAGGCAACATCAACTGATTATGCTTCGATTCGTGCATTGGTAATGGGCGAAATCAATACTTATCTTGGTTTTACATGGATACATTCTGAAAGACTGACGACTGATTCAAATAGTGATACACAGGTCATAGCTTTCCAGGGTGATGGTGTTGGTCTTGGCATAGGAAGGTTGAGAGAGACAAGAATTACAGAGGAATCTACCAAGAATTACGCTACTCAGGTTTGGAGTTATCTTGACATGGGTGCTGTAAGAGTTGAAGATTCAACTGTTGTTGAGATTGCGTGTAAGCCATCTTAACGGTTTTTGTTCTTATTTAAGTAGAAAACATTAACTTTTTTTTAATAATAAGGAGTATTGATTATGGCTACTTTATACAGTACGCAAATCACAAATGATGATGCTTCCCCACCGGTAAGGGGGGAGTTTAATCGCAACGGTTCTGCTCTGAGGTGTAAGATTGGAACATACAGTGCCTCCGGTTCGGAAAGTGCAGCCGATGTTATTCAGATGGTAAAAGTTCCAAAGGGTGCGATAGTTAATTCGCATCTCTCATATCTTATATGGGAGGACTTTGGGACTACCGTAACCGCAGATGTCGGAGATGGTGGCGATGATGACAGATATTGTTCTGCGCTTGCTTTAGGTACTGCAAGTACATCTTCTGTCACCACATTTCAGGAAGCTGCGGGTGCTGGTGTGTATGCGGCAGAGTATGAGTATACTGCTGCTGATACCATTGATATAACACTTGATGCGGTCAGTTCACCGACAGCGGGTCAGACTTTGAAGATGTTTGTGTTTTACACACAAAACGGGTAAGGGTTTTTAAGGGGATAAGGTCCTTGCCTAACCATTGCCTCTTTATACTCTAAAGAGTGGGTTAATCCTTATCCCCGTTTTTTTTATATAAGGAAAATATGAACAGTTCAACTGCAATAGCTAATGCCAGCTTACTGTTGATAGGTGCGAAGGAATTAACTGATCTGGACACCGATACCACTACTACTGGCAGAATAGCACAGAGATGGTACGCCCATACAAGGGACTCTATCCTGAGAGGTTACACATGGAATTTTGCTTTAAGGAGACAGGCTTTATCCAAGGATGCCACAGGTCCTGATTTTGAATTTACAAATTCGTTCACCCTTCCGACAGACCCGTATTGTTTAAGGGCTTTGGTGATGTTTGACAGCGATTCTGAATGGAAGGTGGAAGGCCGTAAACTTCTTACGGATGACGGAACGGTAAACCTTAAATATATAGCCCGTATTGCGGATACGGTTGAGTTTGATGATTTATACACGGATGCCCTTATCTATAGGTTTGCAGCCAATATGGCTTTTCCGGTAATGAGGGACAAGGTTCTTCAGGATAGACTTACCATACAGTATCTCGAAAGGGTCAGGGAAGCCAGGAGTGCCGATGCTATAGAAGGCACATTCAATAAGATAAGGTCTGAAGTATTTATTGATTCACGGAGAACCGGCAGTACAATTCCACCCGCTACGCCACCGAGTTCTGCTGGATCGGCAAGATGAAGTGTTCACTAGGTGAAAGTGTTCACTAAAGATGAACATCCTGAAATGTGAACAAAGATGTGAAAAAAAGCGATTATGGCCAGAACACAGAAAATATTTACATCATTTACAACGGGTGAGATAAGCCCGAAACTCAGTTCAAGGGTTGACTTTTCTAAATATGTAAATGGTTGCGAAACGCTGGAGAACTATACGATATTACCGCAGGGCGGTGTGACACGCAGGCCGGGTACTCGTTTCGTCAAAGAAGTAAAGGACAGCACGAAGAAAGTAAGGCTTGTACCCTTTCTTTTTAATGTTACAGATGCCTTTATTCTTGAATTTGGCGAGAATTATATAAGGTTTTACAAGAACCAGGCTAATATTACTAATCTTGGGAGTCCCGTAGAAATCACGACAACATACGCAGAGGCAGATTTATTCGACCTTCATTTTGCCCAATCTGCGGACATACTGTATATTTCACACAAGGATTATGCTCCGAGAAAACTAAGTCGTGCATCCGATATCTCATGGGCTTTTGCCGTTATATCATTTGATCCTCCCCCTACATTTGAAGCTGATACAGATTTAACCGCTGCTTTAAAACCATGCGATGAAACGGTTGGCACGGCAAGGACTTTTATCGGTGCGAGTGGTTCGGAAAAGATAACAAACGGAGAGTTTACTTCTGGTATTACGGGATGGACAGATAGAAGTGTAGGAACAGGTGCTATCTCGTTTGACACCAACCACATGGAGATCACGGAAGGTGGTGGCGGTGGCGGTTCTGGAGTTGACGAGGGTATAGCGGAACAAAACATTACGCTGACAGCAGTTTCCCATACCATATCATTTAAGGTTACGGTAGGTGCTTTACGGTTAAGAATAGGGACTACATCAGGGGCGCAGGATGTGCTTACCGATGCAAGTTATAGTGCGGGAATACATACGGTGGCCTTTACGGGCAATGCGGGAGATAATTTTGTCCAATTCCATAACCTTACAAATGCCCTGCATGAACTTGATAATGCAAGTGTTGTTATCAATTCTGATATATTTCTTGCTGCTGATGTGGGAAGGGCGATAAAATCAGGTGCGGGCAGGGGCTTTATTGCTTCGATTGTAAATGCACATAAGATTACAGTAGATATAACTTCGGCCTTTTCAAGTACAACACTAGTAGCAAGCGGTTCATGGTTTCTTGAAAACTCACCCAATGACACCCTGACCCCAAGTGCCGTAGGGCCGATTGGGTCGTCAATAGAACTGACCCTGGCAAGTGCGGGATGGCGGTCTACAGATGTGGATAAATATGTGAAGGTAAATAACGGGATGGGCAAGGTGACATTCTTTACATCTTCTACGGTTGTTAAGATTGAAGTTCTGCGTTCCCTTGATGATACCTCTGCTGCCCCCGGTGGAACATGGACTCTTGAAGATGATTCATGGACAAGTACAAGGGGATACCCTGCTGCCGTAGGGTTTTTTGAACAGAGGCTTTTTTATGCAAGAACAGACACGCAACCCCAGACATTATGGGGAAGCGTTATAGATGATTTTGAAAGTTTCGCTACGGGTACAAATGCTGCCGACAGCCTTGACTTTACATTAACAGGCATGAATCCAATAAGGTGGCTTTCGCCAAAATCACAATTATCAGTAGGGACATACGGTGGTGAACTTGTTATCAGTTCAACAAGCGATGCCGCTTTATCCCCGACAAATGTAAAGATCAATGAGCAGACTACTCATGGAAGTTCATCCCTTCAACCCATAAGGGTGGGGGAAGTAACGCTGTTTGTTCAGCGTTCAAGAAGAAAATTGCGTGAGTTTGTCTTTGTGTTTGAGGATGATAATTTTCAAGCACCCGATTTAACCCTGCTTTCTGATAATATAACAGAAGGCGGTATAGATGATATATCCTACCAGCAGGAACTTGAATCCATTGTGTGGTGTGTCAGGAATGACGGGCAACTGCTTGGTATGACATACCAGAGGAAACAGGATGTTATAGGGTGGCACAGGCATACCACGGGGGCATCGGGATTATTTGAAAGTGTCGCCACTATCCCAATATCAAATAAAGACCAGACATGGGTTATTGTAAATAGAACTATAAATGGCGGGGTTAAAAGGTGTGTGGAATATTTTGATGAAGATGCGTGGAGTAGTGCAACAGCCGAGTTTAACCAATGGAATATGCTTAATACTGATAGTGCGGTTATATACGACTCTACGGCTACTACCACAATCACAGGGCTTAATCATCTAGAGGGCGAGGAAGTCACGGTGGTAGCTGATGGGGCTGCCCATCCGAACAAGACCGTTTCAAGCGGAAGTATTACCCTGGAACGATCTTCTACGGAAGTGGAAGTAGGACTGGCATATACATCAACACTTAAAACCGTGAAACCGGAAGCCGCATTATCAACGGGTTCTTCGCAGGGTAGATTCAAGGGATGGTCCGAAATAGTGGTGAGACTGCTCAATACATTGGGCGGTACTATTAACGATGATGTTATTGAGACAAGGACACCGGAGGATAGTATGGATGCTGAACCGCCCCTGTATACAGATGATTATATCGTGCAGAATTTAGGTTATGACAGGGCGGGGCAGATTACGGTGCAACAGACACAGCCGTTCCCGCATACCATTCTCAGTATTACAGGCACTATAGATATAGGAGAAAACTGATTCCCAGGGTTATTCCGTTTGAAGCAAGGCATTTGGACATGATTAGGATGCGCAGGTTTGATATAGGCAGTATTGAGGGAATGGATAACTGGCGTGATGTAATCAGAAAACAGACTGAAAACGGTTCATCTGCCACAGGAATAGATGATAATGGTATGGTTGGCGTGATAGGTGGTGTGTGCGTTGTCCGTGATGGCGTTGGTGTTGCATGGGCGATTACATCCGACCTGATAGTAAAATATAAGATATATGCCCACAGGGTTATAAGGGATGTGGTTAATGATAGTTTCGAGAGGTTTAACCTGCACCGTGTTGAGGCATCAATAATAGTAGACCATACGGTAAGTCACAGGTGGGTGGAAAGATTAGGATTTAAAAAAGAGGGACTGATGCGAAAATTTGACCACAAACAGAGAGATTACTATTTATATGCGAGGGTAAAATAATGGAAGTAGCAATAGGGGCGGCAATAGGAGCAGGAGTTGGATATGTTGCCACAGGTGAAGCAGAAGGTGCGCTTATAGGCGCAGGCGTTGGTGCGATTGGCGGTTATGCGGTAGGGCAAATGGGTGCAGCACCTATAGGAGGATTACCAGGAGGAGGTACAGGAACAGGTGCAGGTGCAGGTGCGGGTGCAGGGTTTAAAGGAGTGTCATTGCCGGGACATACAGGAACTTTTAGTTCACCGATTGTAGGTTCAAATATACCAGGGAGTGCGGCTTTCGTTGGTCCAATGCAACCACCTTCCGCCTTATCGGGTTTCTTTGGTAAGATGGGTACTACATTGGCCAAGGTAAGTAAAGTCGCAACGCCTTTAATGCTTGCGGGTTCACTTCTTACTGCGGGGTCTGGTGTGGCGGGTGCTTATGGTGCAGCAGGTCAAGCTGATGTGGAAGCAATGTATTCCGATAGACAGGCGGTACAACAAGAACTTGCCCGCTTGGATGAAAAGGATAGAAGGGTAAGGCGGTATTTAAAGGACAAGAGTGATGTTGAAAATTATTATGCAGGCGTGGGTCTCCGTTCTGATGTGGGTTCGCCCCTGGTAGTAACAAGTGATTATTTCTATACCCTACAGAAAGATTTACGGGCCATAGATATGGTTGGTTACGGAAAAATTGAGGGTTACCAGAAAGAAGCACAAACATTCAGGACTTATGCTGATAGAACCAGAAAGGCCGCACCATACGAGGCTGCGGGACAGGTTTTATCTACTGCCGGGAGGGCGTTAATATAAAGAGATGGGAATAAAATTACCTATAGATACAAGGGAAAAGGCAGTACCTGGCGGATCAGTTCTTCCCAGTCCTAGTTGGCAGAATGTTACTCACCAAAAAATTGTTCCCAATGCGTTAGGGGTATTGGGAAAGGCAATTGAAGAGGTGGGGTATACTGTCCAGCAGGTAAATGATAGGACAGAACTGGAAAAACAATCACTTAAAACCGAATCAAAAATATCTGGAATAATCCTGCAAAATTCCACTAATATTCAAGACCCCCAAAAATTTCGTGATAAGACCGCAAAGGAAGTAAGCAAGGTAATAGATGATGCACGAAATAATATTAACTTCAGGAATAGACAGGAATTTGATATTATCTCTACAAAACTGGGACTTGATGCCGAAGCAAAGATAGCGACTGGCGGTATAAAAAAGACAGTTGATCTTTCTGCTGCCCAATTCACTATAAGTAAAAATGATTTAATGGAAAAGTATCTTGCGGAATCAGTAAATCCAGACACAGGATTGCCCTATACAGAAGAGGATGTTGTTGGTGCGGTAAATACTCTGATACAGGATAGGTTTGATACCGGTGTGTTTGATGCGGAAAAATCGATAAAGGAAGAGGCGGATTACCAGGCTGATTTAGCCAGATTAGATTTCCTTAAAAATTACGAAGATGACCCAAAGGCTGCTGTTGAAAAATTAGAAAAAAATAAATGGTTGTCATCGGAACAAAAAATAAATCTTCATTTTAAAATGTCGGGCCGAATTACGAAAGTTGAAAAAAAACAGGAAAAGGAAAGGAAGGCAAAGATACAGGCGGATGCGGATGAATTGTATCGGTTGCTGGTATCACCAGAAGATGGCAGGGAAGTAAAGCAGGAGGATATTGATAAAATCAGGGGAGATGGGTTGGGTGGTAGTGAGTTAAGGGTACTACAAAACAAGTTTAATGAGATTGAAGATAAGGGTGGGGTTGGCGATACTGACCTGAGAAATGCACATAGCATCTCTATACTAAATGCGGATACAATAGAAGATTTAAATAACATAGGTAAAATAATAAAGAAAGAGGCGGGTAAAGGACAGCTTAACACGCCACAGACAAAGGAATTGATTGCCTCTATTGAAAGCCGAAAAGCCAAGATACTTAAAGGGGAAAGGCCATTGGGTTATACAGAGTATAGGGGCATGGTAAAAACGCTTTTTGGTGCGGAAAGTTTAGACACATTTTGGGATGCCGATAGGGCGATTAAGGTGAATGTAGCTTTAGGCCGTTATATAAAACTTATTGATGAGGGAAAATTACCTTCAGAAGCTTATCTCCAGGTAAAAAAGGAAATTCCCCTGCCAATGGGAAGTTCCACCAAAACAATAGATCAGTTAGATAAGCAATTGGCAAATAGTTTGTTTTTGTTCAAGCAGGGTAAAATCACAGAAAAGGCTTATAAAAGAAGGGTGGATAGTAATAAGAAAGCACGAGAGTTCCGTAAATATATGGATGAGCATGGGTTATAAATAATGCAAAGTGATGATAAAAAACAGGTAGTTAACAGGGATTCAGGTGATGAAAATGCTGCGGTAGAACAGGGTATCACGGCTGCTCCACCGGATGATGATTTAACCGATGGTTATATTAACAGGGTGGAAAAAAGGGATAAGAATGACCTGGAAGATTATGTAAGAGAAAGTCTGGGTGATAAATACGATGAAATAGTCGGGGAAAAAGACGAGAAAGACGAGGCTATAGCCAATGAAGCACGGAATCTTGGGGTCGGGGATATTGACGATTACTTGGAGCATTTACGGGAAGGCGGAAGTCCTTGGGCGGATGATTCCCTTCCGGGCCAAATAACAGCAGGTACTGGTGATGCTCTCAGAAACAGTATAAATGCGATTGGGGATATTGGGGATGCCCTTGGAGACATCTTTGGAATGGAAGCCCTTGAAGACAAAGGTGAGGGTATTGGAGATTCCATAGTGCCCAAAGTGCCCCTATCTGACTCAAAAACAAATACAATAGCCAGGAGTGCCACACAGTTTTTAGTTGGATTTATTCCCTTATTTAAGGCTGCTAAAGTGACTGCGGGTGCTATAAAACTACCGGGAACAGTATCAAAAATTATCGGGAAAAAGGGAGTAAAGAAACTTGGCAAAAGGGTTGTCTTGCCTGAAGTTGCGGGTGCGGGTGCATCATTTATGGTTTTTGATCCTAAAGATGAGAGGTTGAGCAACCTTATAAATAAATTAGTGCCTGCGCTTAGAAATCCCGTTACTGAATATTTAGCAACAAGCCCTGATGATAGTGCGGCAGAGGGAAGGTTTAAAAGTGCGCTTGAAGGTCTTGGGTTGGGGGCTTTAATGGAAGGTGTGTTCCAGGCGTTTAGGGGGATAAGGGCATCATACGGGGTAAGCAAGGTTCAAGTGGAAGGGCAGGTAGCGGATACCAAAGCCTTTAAAAAGAAGGATAGACTGCCTGGCAGTAAACCATCCTTTACTAAGAAGGATAAAGAGACTGGCGAAGTAATTTTAAATGTGGATGCGATTCGCACACCAGATGATTTAAGTAAAGGCATTGCTACCCTTGCCAATCTGGAAAAGAAAAGGTTTGAGGCCAAGCGTGGTGTAAGAGGCCATGAAGTAACATTACAGGCATCCAGAATACTGGGAATGAAAATTGATGATATATTGAAGTTTTCAAAGGGGACTGTAAAAAACGCTGAAGAATTAATTACTATTGCGAGGATTGTTGATGAACAGCATGGTAAAATTATGGAATTATCAAAGAGGGTTCTGGCGGGTGAGGATGTTGGGAAGCAATTACTTAAAGAGGCGGATATATTAGGGCTTGTCGATCCTAAATTCTTTGGCGTGAGTGGGGAATTGGGCCGTGCATTAGAGGCGCATAAATTAATACAGGATACTGCCGGCAGACTATTAATACTATCCGAATCCCTTGTTATGGCAGATGGAAATATGACCATTAAACAATTTGCCACGATGCTGCTTACACAGAAAACACCAAAGCAAATGTCAAGATTTATGCAAATAATTAAGAAGTTGCCCAATATGATAACCGAAGTATGGTTGGCGGGACTTCTTTCTAGTATAAGGACACATGAGATAAATATACTTGGTAATACAAGCACAATGCTTATAGCTGTACCGGAAAGACTGGTTGCCTCTGCATTTGGCAGGGGGGTTCAGAAACAGGAAGCGATGGATTTGTTATTTGGGATGATTCATTCGTTTAAGGATGGATTAAGGTTGATGGGTAAAACCCTGAAAACAGGTGTGCCTAAATCAGAATTAACCAAATTAGAGGGAAGGGCTTTTAAAAAAGCCATATCGGCAGAAGAATTAGGATTGTCTGGTACTGCGGGTCGGGCTGCTGATATGCTTGGAGAATTTGTAAGATTGCCGTTTAGAGGTTTAATGGCAATGGATGATTTTTTTAAGTTTCTTAATTATAATGCGGAACTTCACGCACTTGCAAGGAGGACCGCAAGGGAAAGGGGTCTTACTGGTGATAAGGCCGCAAAACTGATGTTTGATATTATACATGATCCACCCCCGCAAATTGCAAGGATGGCGGAAGATTTTTCCGCATACCAGACCTTTACTAATGAATTGGGGGATATTGGCAAGTCGGTGCAGGGTATTGCAAATGCCCATCCCAGTATGAGATTTGCTTTGCCATTTATAAGGACTCCTGTAAATATATTTAAATATTCATTGGAACGCACCCCCTTTGCATGGATACTCAAGCAGGTTCGCAGGGATATTAAGGCGGGTGGGGCAAAGGGAAGCCTGGCTTACTCTAGGATGTGTTTGGGCAGTATGGCGTTATTTACATTTGGTATGCTTGCCAATGCGGGATACTTTACAGGTTCTGGCCCACAAAACAGAACCCTTAGAAACCAGAAGATGCAGACTGGATGGCGGCCATATTCCATGCTGGTAGGTGATAAATATGTATCATATAACAGGCTTGACCCTATTGGTATGTTAATAGGGATTGCTGCTGATTTAAGTGAGGCCAGGGCTTTTTTAAGTTTTGAGGAAGCGGATGAACTCGCCCTCGCAGTTGTACTTGCTATTTCAAGGAATATGACAAGTAAGACATATTTAACGGGACTTAGAAATGCACTTGAAATAATTAGTCTTGGTAGTGATAAAAATATAGGATTTGGAACTTCTGCTTTAAAGAAATTTGTTGGTTCATTTCTGCCTACCCAATTTAGGGATTGGGAGAAAGGGCTTGATCCGTCAATAAGGGAAATGGATACCTGGTGGAAAGCGTTCAAGGCAAATACGCCTTATTTTTCACAGGATGTACCTCTTATGCGCAATCTTTTTGGCGAACCTATTGATCTTCAAGGGGGGTTAATTGGTTCAATTGCCAGCCCCGTATATATATCCAATAAAGTGGATGACCCTGTAATGGATGAGATAATTAATCAAGAGGTTGTGGTTGGAAGGTTGCCAAGTTTTTTATTCGGCAAGAGGCCTTCCAAGTTCGGAAAGCCAGACCCCGATGACGGTGTTAAACTTACAGAAGAACAGCATGATAGATACAAGGTGCTTGCGGGTGAGAACCTCAGAGAAGATTTAGAAGAATTAATGAATAGTTCCGATTATATATCAGGTTCTGATGGGCCTCTTGGCCAGAAGCATATGCAAATAAGCAGTAAAATTACAGATCACAGGGAAATGGCAAAGAATAAACTACTGGAAGAATTTCCAGAATTAATAATAGCAATAGAAGAGAGGAAGATAAGGTTAAATTTAGAGTTGCAGGGGTGGGGCGGTATAGAAGCCCTTGAAGGAGGAGGAGAATAAAACAATGACTTATGTAGATACCACACAAAGGAGAGAGTATACGGCAACATCAAGCCAAACGGTGTTTGCATATACTTTCAGGATATTGGCGAATACAGATATAAAGGTTTATGATGACGGGGTACTCAAGACACTTACCACTCATTATACTGTATCGGGGGTAGGTGATGCAGGGGGAGGAAATGTAACATTCGGAACGGGAGTGACAGAGGGCAATCTTGTTGTTATTACCAGAAGCACCCCTGATACGCAGAATACTGATTATACCGCATCAGGCCCTTTTGCGGCTAATGACCATGAGACTGCCCTCGACAAACTTGCAATGAAATCGCAGGATTTAGATGAAAAGATAGGAAGGTCATTTAAATTTGCGACTACTTCAACGCTTAATGATATTGATATTCCAGAGGGGACAAGTGCGGCAAATAGGGCCACAAAGGCGATAGTATGGAATACCGCTGGTGATAATATTACTTTAGGCACTTCCATTGGAGAGAATCAAGGCAACTGGGCCACTTCTACCGCATATCTTGAAAGGGATTTAGTCAAGGATACATCTAATAATAATATTTATTATTGCAATACTGCACATACATCAAGCGGTTCTCAACCTATCAGTTCCAATGCTGATAGTGCCAAGTGGGATTTGATTGTTGATGCAGCAAGTGCAGCTTCGTCTGCGACAGCGGCAGCTTCTTCTGCAACATCGGCAGCTTCTTCTGCTTCAACAGCAACAACACAGGCAAGTAACGCATCAACTTCAGCATCTAGTGCCTCATCTTCGGCATCTTCGGCATCAACGGCACAAACCAATGCAGAGACTGCCGAGACTAATGCCGAGACAGCAGAATCAAATGCAGAGGCATCAGCAGGTGCTTTAGCCTGGAAGTACACATTTGACAGCAGCACTACAATGGCTGACCCCGGTGCAGGAGAAATAAGATTTGATAATGCTACCGTAGCTTCAGTTACTAATCTGGCTATGGATGCAACTTCGGCAGATACTGGAAACCCTGATGTATCTGATTTAATTGCAAGCATAGATGATGGCAGTAATGATACGCATGAAGGCTATGTAACTATACGGAAATCTGGCACACCTGCTACTTTTGCCTGTTATAGTGTTACAGGGGCTGTAACGGATAGCACAGGATGGTTGCAAGTACCAGTAACCCATGTTGCATCCAACGGCACAATATCAAATACCGACACACTTTATATATCATTTATACGTACTGGTGCTAAAGGGGCAACTGGAGCAACAGGACCAGCAGGTGCAGGTAGTGACACTCCTGCTGATAATATATTTAGAATTACAGATCAGACTGATACGTCTAAGCTGATAGCGTTTGAGGCTTCTGGTATATCAACAAGTACGACAAGAACAATTACCATGCCTGACGAAGATGTTACTCTTGAGGCCCGTGCTAGTTTGGGATCAAGTTCTATGATTAGAACAAATGGCAAAACAATATCGGAAAATATAACCTTTGCAGGTACAGAGAACGGAAGTACTATAGGACCCGTTATTGTTGCAAATACCTATACGGTTACCGTTTCTAATGGTTCAAGGTGGGTAATACTTTAGGGAATAAATTTTTTAATTAGGAGAAAGTAAATGGGACAGATAGAACTAGATGGTTCAAATAGTACACTACAAGCTGATATTATCAGGGGGCAAACTGGTACTACGGTTAAACTGGGTGGGCTTCTTGATACGGATGGAAATTACATCCAGACAGAAAAGGGTGGAGATATAGCTTCGGCTAGTCCACTCGTAATTGACACAGATGGAGATTACTTTGATGTAACAGGTACAGTTAGTTTTGCAGCTATGACGGTTGCTGCTGACAGGCAATTCACTTTGCAGTTTGATGGAATTTTAACCATGACACATCATGCTACTAACTTAGA